>P_2C_Liq_3_UnCtyDRAFT_100060_pt1 | contig 28930 bp, 29 predicted proteins | sample Pon2CUnioCityCA_3_FD_9720 | JGI IMG/M metagenome (IMG submission 9720)
ACGCTTCTGGCAGCCGCATTTACAGCAGGGTCTAATAACTCACGTTCGTAATCTTCTCCTTTTGTTTTTATCAAACGACCTAAATTTACTAATTCTGGTTCATACCAAATTGTACCATTTACTTTAACTTCTAATCCGTTTACAGAAAGTACATTCATTTCATCAGAAATAGATTGCTGACGTACTTTTCTAATAATCATTCTGTTCCAAGGTGCCACGATTTGAAAACCTTCTCCATAGGTTTTTTCTACATTAATACCATCTCCTAAGGTTTCAAAAATTACACCACCTTCTCCAGGACCAATTGTTACTGTAGATTTTGAGAATAAAATAATTAGTGCTACTACTATTATAATTATAAAAATTCCTCCTTTTGGGAAGTTTAATTCCATTTGATTATTTGCCATTATATTTATGTTTAAAAATTTTAACAAATTTACGACTTCTAATCGTCAAAGACAATGTATCTAAAAGTTAAATTTTTCCATGATATTTTCTAATGATCCATTCTGATGTTAATAAAGCAATAACAAAAAATAAAATCCATTTCCAATCGATTAAATTTTCTTGTTTCGTTGACGCTTTTTGAACGGTATAAAACGATTCGTTTTGTAATAGCTCTTTAATTACTTCTTCAGAATTATTGTTATAAAAGAGCTTCCCTCCTGTTTTATCTGCTAATTTTTGTAGTTTACGGCTATTTGCATTGGTAAACTGTTCTTCAATTTGATAATTGCTAATTTTAAAACGCCCATTTTTGTTGATATTTTGTCCTAAAACAGACACTTTATAGGTGTAATCTCCAGAAGGTAAATTTTCAATTTCGGTTTGAAAAGAATTATTTATCAAAGAAAATGGTGCTTTTATTACAGTATTTGTTTCTGCATTCGTAATTATAATCTCTAAATTGGCTCTTGCATCAAATTGATAATTTTTATCGGTATAAAATGCAGCAATCGTAATCGTTGAATTGGCAGGATATATAGGTTCTGCATTTACTTCTAGTCGATTTCTTCTTTTATTAGATGCTAAATACTGCACTAAATTACTAATGAATTTATCAAAATCTTCAAAAGAATTGGTGTTTAAAAAACTTGCAGCTCTCCATTTCCAAATGCCTTCTCCAAATAAAACTGCACTTTTTTGGTCGTTTATCTCAAAAGTGGCTAATAAGGGGGTGTTGATATTAACTCCATTAATTTTTTGATATAATAATGTTTGATGTTCCTTTAAAATCGTGACTTCTCCAAATTTATCTACTAAAGGTGTAAAATTGTTAAAATCGATATCTTCTTGTAAAAAAGTTAAAAATGCGTTATTGTAAATTGCTCCATAATTTTCTGTTTGATTAATTGCGTTCTTGGTGAAGCCTAGCCCTTTTTTATTGATGAAATTCCAATCTGTACTACTACCACTAATACATAAATAATTCATATTATTTTGCTGAATCTGATTAATGATAGCATTGACTTTAGTATTTGGTTGATACAATATAATTAACTGATAATCGTTTAATTGACCTTTAAAATTATCTATATTTATAATATCTACAGAACGTTGTTTATTACTTTCTATGGACTTTTTAAGCGCTCCCAAATCTGGATGTAAAACAGAAGTAAGGATCAGTATTTTTGTTTGTTCGTCAATTACTTCTACTGAAAAGCTTTTTCTATTATTATTGGTGTTTTTTTCGTTGTCAATAGCAGTAATGGCAGCTGTATAATATTGAGTACTCTCTTTTATAGAGGTTAAATTTGCAATAATTGTTGCTGATTTTTTTGAAGCAGAAAACTGAATGTTTTTTCTAAAAATAGATGTTCCTTTACTTAAGATAGAAAATTGAGTACTTACATTTTCAGTACCTTCGTAATTGAGAATAACCTCTACAGGGAATTTATTTTTAATATAACTGTATTTATTTACATTTAATTGACTAATTTTTACATCAACATATGTTGTGGTATCACCAAATACAATTGGGTAAATGGGTTGTTTCGAGTCGATAAACTCATAATCTTTACCAATAGTTTGATTCCCATCAGTCATCAAGAGAAAAGGTGCATTCTTATTAATTTGTAATTTATTAACTTCAGAAATTGCGTCTGAAATGTTAGTTTGAGGTTCTGCAAATGATAAACTGTCTAGAACTTTAACAGCATCACCAAAAGTAAATTTTTGGATCTCGAATTTACGTTGAATATCGGAATTAGATTCAATAATCTCTAAGAAGCTTTCTGCCTTTTTATCCTCTTTAAAAAAAGAAATTGATTTGGAATTATCTACCAAGAAAGATAAAATGGGTTTTATATCGGTAGTTGTTGTTGTTTTAATCTTCGGATTTATGAATAATACAATTAATAAAAACAAGCTGACTGTTTTTAAAGCAAACAATAAAAAGTTGATTTTCAACTTATTTTTTACCTTGTAATAATATTGAAAATAGGCAACTGCTACACTTCCGAATATAGCAAGAATTAGGTATAAAATTATTGTAGTTTGCAATAGGTTTATTTTAAGTGGAAAGATATAAAGAACTATTTGAAAAAGAAAAAACCTGCAACGTTAAATGTTACAGGTCTTCATAATAATTCAATTTTTTAGGGTAATTGGATAAAAAGGGGTTTAGGGTTTTTATAGGGTTTTACTAAATTATTATTCTACATTTATATAATGATATTGCATGTCTTTTTTAAAGTAACTTTTTAAAATCCCCATATTTTTTAGTTCATCTAAAACCGTATAAACGACAAGAATTAAGGATATATTATTTATTTTGTTTAAAATCTGAAAGCTCGTTAAATGCTCATTCTCAAGTGCATTTATAACTGCTAATTGTCTGTGGGTTAATTCTTTTGTATTCATGGGGTTTTGTTTTATACTTCAAAGATAATATTTGTACAAACGAAAAAAACTATATTTAGATAAAGTAATATTTACCATAGTTGATAGGTAAAAAAGTTTAGACGAATAAAAAACACCTGCAAAAACAGGTGTTTAAATTTATGTTATTCGAAAAATGTAATTAACATAATTACTTTACTTTAAGCTTTTTTTTGATATAAAATAATAGTTAATAATCTAATTGTTTTAAATAATTTAGTTTTTGTTTCCAAATCGCTAAATCATCTTTAAATTCATTTACTTTGTTTTTAACATTAAGAACAAGAGGATTATCGTCTTTTGCATTAGAGAAAAAGCCTAAATTATTTTCTAATTGCTGAATTTCTTTTACAATTTCATCAATTTTCTTTCTTACAAACAATTGCTCTGAATCTAACTTTCTAGCATCATTATCTGAAGCGTAGCCATCTACTACGTTCGTAAATTTTAACATAGCTACCTCATTTTTATCTAAAGATAAGTTCTCTAACATATGATCAATTTGCTTGTTAAATTTACCATCTAAATGACGGGCATTTCTTGGCAATCTTCCCAATTCTTTCCAAGAGTTTATAGCCTCTAAAACAGTATCTTTCGTTGCTCCTTTAGTTTCTTTTAACGTATCTAAAAAATCTTTTTTAGCAGTAACAATAGCTAATTCTTCTTTACTTACTGCATTTTTTTGTTGATGTAATCTATCAAAATAATGGTTACAAGCCGATTTAAAACGTTTCCAAATATCATCTGAAAATTTACGAGGAACATGCCCAATTTTTTTCCAATCGGCCTGCACTTTTTTCATAGTGTTGGTAGCCATTTCCCAGTCTTCACTATCCTTTAAAGATTCTGCTAATTCTATAAGTGCAATTTTCTTCTTTAAATTATCTTGCTGTTCATTTTTTTCTTCCTTGTAAAATCTATTTTTTGCAGCATTAAACTTTTTAGTAGCAGCTTTAAACTTTTGCCAAACTTCTTCGCTTTTGGCATAAGGTAATTTACCTGCATTAAAATATTGTTGCCTAAACTTTTCAATTTCTGCAATACTGTTTTGCCAATCTTTATGAGTTTTGTTTTTAGAAGTATCATAAGCATTTATCAAAGTAACCACTTCTAATTTTTTCTCAATAATTTCTTGGTATTTAGAGCGCATTTGTTTAAAAAACTCATGCCTCTTGTCATGCACCTTTTTTGAAGCTAGACTAAATTTATGCCATATTTCTTCGCGCATTTCTTTGGCAACTGGGCCTATATCTTCTTTCCAAATTTTATGCAACTCTTGTAATTCTTGAGCTGCATAATTTACATCCGTTTCATTAGCTAAGGCTTCTGCCTTTGCTATAATTTTAAGTTTTTCTTCAAGATTATACTTGAAATCTAAATCTCTAAAATCGTTACTTAAATGCAATAAATCATAAAAACGCTCTACATGATGCTGATAAATTTTCCAAGTATCATTGTAATATGATTTCGGAACAGGTCCTATAGTTTTCCAAGTATCTTGAAGTTGTTGAAAGCTTTTATACATGGTATTTGTATCAGCATTTTCTATCAAATCTTTAAGGCTTTCAATTACTTGAACACGCTTCTCTAAATTCTGATTAAGTTCTTTATCTAAGTTTTTATAATATTCATCTCTCTGCTTTTTGTAAGCTGATAATACCTCATTATACTCTGATTTTATTGTGCTAGAAAATTGAAAATCTATGGATTCTCCTCCTTCTACTAAAAAAGATGCCTTTTTCTCTGCCAATAACGCCCCAAATTTTTGATTAAAAGCAGTTTTTATTACCTCTATTTGCGATTTTATTTTTTGGACAGGATTGTTCTTTAACGTAAGCTTTAAAGCATCTACTAATTCCTCTAAAGTAAAATTTGAGTAATCTACTTCTTGAATATCTTCTTCTTTAGATTCGTTTTTTTCTGAATTTTCTGCTACAGAATCCTCAATTTCTTTTACAGCCTGTGTAGTATTATCATCTAATAATTCTATTGGCTTTACTTGAGCATTTTCTTTTGTGCTTTTTACTTCTTCTGATGTTGATTTTATTTTTTCAACATTTTCATCTTTATTTTCTAACATATCTACAATGTTTAAGGTCGTTATATAGTACTATAACCATATAGTCTTCAAAAATACTCACAACTTACAGGAATTACAAGATATCATTATAAGTAAAATTTATAATACATTAGTCATTCCAAATTCTCCAAGACTCTTCAGCTTGCAGTTGCAACATTTCTAATCCGTTTTTTATGGTAGCTCCTTTTTCTTTTCCTTTAGCTAAAAATCTAGTGATGGCAGGGTTATAAATTAAATCATAAAGAATATGATTCGAAGTAATAAATTGATAAGGAATATTTGGATATTTTTCGATATCTGGTGAAGTTCCTAATGGTGTAGCGTTGATAATGATTGTGTGCTCTTCAATTAATTTTTGAGTTAAACTATCGTAAGAAATTTCTTTTTTTCCTGATGGTTTTCTCGACACAAATTTAAATTTTATCTTATTTCTTTTTAATGCGTAAGCAACAGCTTTAGATGCACCACCCGTACCCAAAATCAGTGCTTTTTTATGATGTTTTTTGAGTAAAGGCATTATTGAGCTTTCGAAACCAACAACATCTGAATTATACCCTTTTAAATTGCCTCTTTTTGTAAATTTAATAGTATTTACTGCACCGATTTCTGCTGCAGTTTTATCTAACGTATTTAAAAACGGAATAATATCTTCTTTATAAGGAATGGTAACATTCATACCTTTTAAGTTTTTATTTTCATCTACAATCGATGGAAAATCTTTAATATTTTGCAAATCGAAATTTATATAACTACATCCATCTAAATTTAGGTCTTTAAATTTCTCTGAAAAATATCCTCTAGAAAATGAATACGAAATATTTTTACCTAATAAACCAAACAATTTATTTTGCTCTTCTTTTGTCATAATAACCTATAATTACAATTAATGCTATACCTACAAAAATATAAAAGACTGCCAAAAATGTTTCTAAGGTAAAAACTTCGGGTATAAATCTTTCATAATTTTTTACAATTTTATGGCCTTCTTTATCTAATAGAAACGTATTATTTTCAACTACAAACACTGTTTTTTTCCAAGGCCATACAATGCCTAATGACCCCGTAATAAAACCTATAATTATTGCATTTACTATTTTATTAAATCGTTTTAAAACATAGCCCAACACGTGAGATATGGAAACTAAGCCAAAAATAGAACCCGCTGTAAAAACAGAAATTATTTTTAAATATTTAATTTTAATAGGATCTGAAAGTACTTGAAAATTACCAGATAATAAATTTGTAATAATATTAAATAAAACATTTACTGAATCTACTAAAAGTAAAACGTAATTACCAAGCAGAATTAAAATAAATGAGCCTGAAAGACCTGGCAGCGTCATACCTGAAACCCCTATAATTCCGCATAAAAAAACAAACCAAAGGTTGTCGTTTTCTTTTGCAGGTGTTAAAAAACTAATGGCTAAACCGATGGCAACTCCTATAAAAATGTACACAAAATTTTTTCTACTCCAATCTTCTAAACCTTTAGCTATATATATGATAGAACCAATTATCATCCCAAAAAACCAGCTCCAAACATACAGTTGGTAATTTTGTAGAAAATAATCTAAAACTAAAGATATACTGAAATAGCTAAAAATACTACCTCCCATAATAAGAAAAAGAAACTGAGCATTTATATGCTCAAAAAAAAGTGCAAACTTGCCTCTAAATAAAAGTTTACATGCCTTAAGGTTTACTTTTTGAAAAGAATAAATTAATTCTTCATAAAAACCTAAAACAAAAGAAACTGTTCCTCCAGAAACACCAGGAACTTTATTAGCAGCTCCCATTGCTAATCCTTTTACAAACAATGCTACTTTTTGAGCAAATGTTCTTTCTTTTTGCATTTATTGTTTTTTAACCGCTAGTTTTTCCATCAATAAAATTAAAGAAAAACCAATAATTGCCAAAATAACTGCCAAGGTTAATTGTGCATCACCATCAAAAGAAATGGGAGATACACTTTGTTGATTAAATGGGACTTTAATTCCGTGAGAATTTGTGCGCCAAGTTAAGGTTTCTTTCCAAGGCCATATTTTATTTAAAGAACCTATAATAAAACCTGTTAACGCCGCCAATGTATAATTTTTATAATTCGCAAAAAGCCATTTTAACACTTTTGAAAATGATAATAAACCAACTACGGCACCAACCATAAATACTATTATCGTTTTAAAATCCCTATCATTAACAGCCTCTAAAACTGGTTTATAGGCACCCAATAACACCAAAATAAAAGAACCTGAAATTCCAGGTAAAATCATAGCACAAATAGCAATTGCTCCAGCAAATAAGATGTATAAAGAGGATGAATTTTCAGAAACTAAAGGATTTAATGTGGTGATATAATAGGCCAAAAATGCACCTAACACCAAAGCTAAAATTGATATAACATTCCATTTTGTAATTTGTTTGGCAATATAGAATACACTCGCCAATACCAACCCAAAAAAGAAAGACCATAATAAAATAGGTTCGTTTTCAAGCAAATACTTTATCAGTTTCGCTAAAGAAACGATACTTGTAAAAATACCTATAAATAGCGCCAATAAAAAATTACCATTTAATTTTTTCCAAGAAGCTTTAAAACCTTCATTTTTTAATGTTTTAAATAAATCGATATTTACATTACTTATCGATCCTAACAATTCTTCATAAATACCAGATATAAAAGCAATAGTACCTCCAGAAACCCCAGGAACTACGTCTGCAGCACCCATTGCCATTCCTTTTAAGCCAATTACCAAATAATCTTTAATTGTTCTCTTCATTTTAATTAAATTTGAAAAACGAAGGTAAACTAAATTTAAAAAAAAATAGTTATATGATTTAAATCATTTAATGCCATAACATCCAATTTTAAATTTGCCACGATATTATGAATTAGAGCAAAACAAAAACTTTTAAATTATTAAAATGAACAGTACATTTAAAAAAATTACAGCGAAGAGAAATTTTATTATCGATTGTTATATTGAAATGCTTTTAAGAATTAAGGAAGATGAAGTCGTAGAACTAATAAAAAACAATACGTTCTCTGAATTAGGAGAAGAATATCTTTCTGACGATAAAGTTATACAATCGTTAAGCATCTATTTTCAATTAATGACCTTGGTCGAAGAAAATTCTGCAACACAATACCGCAGAGAAAGTGAAAATCAAAAAGAAATCTACGCAATTAGAGGTAGTTGGGGAGAAGCGTTTAAAATTTGGAAAGATCAAAACATAACTGAGGATGAAATGGTAAAAGCGATTTCGAACACTCGTGTTATTCCTGTATTAACTGCACATCCAACAGAAGCCAAACGTGTAACTGTTATCGAAATTCACCGAGAATTGTATTTACTTTTAGCTAAAAGAGAAAATACTGCCATTGGTAAGTTAGAACAGAATAGTATTACAGAAGATATTATTAGCCTTTTAGAACGATGGTGGAGAACAGGAGAAATCTATTTAGAAAAACCACAAATTCAAGATGAAAGAGCTAATGTAATTTATTATTTCAGTAAAATTTTTCCTGAACTTTTAGAAAAGAGTGATGCGCATTTAAAAAATTCTTGGATAGAAATGGGTTTTCAGCCTTCAAAAATTAAAAACCCTGCTATTTTTCCTAAAATAAATTTTGGAAGTTGGGTTGGTGGTGATCGTGATGGACATCCTTTTGTAACACCAACCATAACCCAAGAAACATTAGAACTTCATAGAAAAAAAGCGCTTCGACTTATTCAAGATAAGTTAACAGAAGCTGCTATTAAATTTTCAGTATCTGCAGTTACAAATCCTATTCCTTTTCAACTTTTAGAAAGTATCGAAAAAAAGGTAAAAGCATTAGGTACAGAAGGAGCACAAGCAGTGCAAAGAAATGCTTATGAGCCTTGGAGACAATATATCAATTTGTTGCTTGTAAAGTTAAACAATACAATATCTAATAAAATTGCAGACTCTGCTACCTACTATAAATCTAGCAAAGATTTACAAGACGATCTTAATTTTTTCAGAGAAATTCTTATTGAAAATGGAATGAAAGGTCTTGCAGAAAGCTTACTTTTTTCGCTACAAAGAGCTGTAGACTGTTTTGGTTTTCATTTAGCAAAATTAGATATCAGACAAAATAGTGCTTTTCATGATAAAGCGATATCTCAAATTTTAAAATCTAATGGAGAAAAAGAGTATGATTTTGAAAAATGGCCAGAAGAAAAAAGAGTAAGCTATTTAAGCAATCTTTTAAGTAACAACGTACAAATAACAGACGTTACAATTTCTTATGGAAAAGAAGCAGATAACGTTTTAGATTGCTATAGAGTCGTTAGAAACCACATTAACCTTTACGGGTTTGAAGGCATTGGCTCTTTTATTATAAGTATGACGCGTAGCTTGAGTGATTTACTTGTTGTTTATTTATTAATGAAAGAAACACAACTATTAAATACACCTATAAAAGTGGTTCCGCTTTTTGAAACAATTGAAGATTTACATAATGGACCTAACATTTTAGAACAATATCTACAGCATCCTGTATCACAACAAAGAGCATTAAGCATTGGTTATGAACAAGAGGTAATGTTAGGATATAGTGATAGTAACAAAGATGGTGGTACCATTTCTAGTAAATGGAACTTATATAAAGCAGAAAAAGAGCTTGCTAAAACAGCAGAAAAAAATAATTTCAAAGCTTATTTCTTTCACGGTGCTGGAGGTACGATAAGTAGAGGTGGTGGAAAATACCATCGTTTTTTAGAAAGTATGCCAGAAAGTACGGTTAACGGAACGATAAAAATTACTGTACAAGGAGAAACAATTTCTCAACTATTTGGAAATCCGGTTACGGCTACGTATAATTTAAATGCCTTAGCTTCTGGAGTTGCCAAACAAACAATTTTGAGCAAAAATCAAACAGAAAATAAAAAACACCCATTAGATATTATTAATTATTTATCCGAAAAATCATTTGAGCATTATCGAGATCTAATAGACACTCCTGGTTTTATTAGTTTTTATGGTAAAGCAACCTGTATTGATGTTTTAGAAAAAAGTAAAATAGGCTCTAGGCCATCTAGGAGAACGGGCACAAGAACTCTTAACGATTTAAGAGCTATTCCTTGGGTGTTCAGTTGGAATCTTTCTCGAATTTCGCTCACAGGTTGGTATGGATTAGGAAGCGCATTACAATCATTAAAAACAGAAAAACCCAAAGATTTTGAAAACCTAAAATCTAGTATCAACAACTGGTCTTTTTTAAAGTTTTTAATTATCCAAACGGAAACAAATTTGATACTTTCTAAGCCTGAAATTATGAAATTATATGCTGATTTAGATGAAGATAATGAAGAAAAAACTATTTTCATGTCTAAAATTATGTCAGATTTCGATAACGCTTTTACGTTAATAGAAGAACTCTTTGATGAACCTGCTAATACTAGAAGAATTGGACAATATGATAACATATACTGGAGAAATGAGAAACTTAATATTTTACATAACCTGCATATCAGGTATTTAAAATACTGGAGAACAATAGATAACAATAGTGCTGAGAAAGAACAAATCTTAACCAAATTGTTAAGTATCATAAATGCTTTATCTAGTGGTTTAAAACATACAGGTTAATAAATTTATTTTTAATAAAATCATTTACAAGCAAGTGTATTATTTTATATGATACGCTTGCTTTTTTGCTTTACTAAATTGATGCGTTTAAATAATTCAAAAAAAAATGAAGTACTAATTATGGTTTTAAAGAAAAGTTCACAACTCTTTTTTAATAATTACTATCTTTGAGATTATTATCATTCTTTTTATGAAAAATTTTAAATATCTATTGATAACAGTTCTATTACTATTCATATCTTGTAACAATACTGTTAAAAAAGAAGAAACTAAAATTGCAGAAATTACAACTGAAGAAAAAAGTAAAAAATCATTCGTAAAGATTACTCCTGTAAGCCATGCAACAGCAGTATTGGAATTTAAAGAAATTACATTATACATAGATCCTACAGGGGGTGCAGAAGTTTTTAATAATTATAAAAAACCAAACTATGTTTTAATCACCGATATTCATGGAGACCATATGAATCTTAAAACTCTAGAAAGTTTAGACCTTACAGAAACTATAATCATTGCGCCTAAAGCTGTTGCAGATAAAATAACGAGTTTAAAAACAAAAGACATTACTATTATCAATAATGGCGAAAGTAAAAGTTTTACCAGTTTTACTGTAGAAGCAATACCAATGTACAATCTTAGAAAAGAAGCTTTAAAATTTCATCCAAAAGGAAGAGGAAATGGTTATGTGATATCCATAGCTAATGAACGTATATATTTTTCTGGTGATACTGAGGACATCCCTGAAATGAGAAGTTTAAAAAAAATTGATCACGCTTTTATTTGTATGAACTTACCTTATACAATGACTGTTGAAAGTGCAATTGATGCTGTGTTAGAATTTAAACCTAAAAAAGTATACCCTTATCACTATAGAGGAACAGAAGGTTTGAGCGATGTTTCAAAATTTAAATCTGTTATAAACGAAAAAAACAAAAACATCGAAGTTATACAATGGAATTGGTATCCAAATTAAAATAATTGTAATATTGTACTGAAAATTTAATATCACATTGAAAACAAACAACAAAAAACACTCTTGGAAACAGCGTCTTCATGAAATCATTTATGAAGCAGATACCAAAGAGGGCAAACTTTTTGACGTTGTGTTATTAATTGCAATTATTGCAAGCATTCTTTTAGTAATGTTAGAAAGTGTTGATAGTTTTGATGAAAAATATCACGGTTTTTTAAACATTTCTGAATGGATTATTACCATCCTTTTTTCAGTAGAATATGTGCTTAGAATTATATCTATAAAAAAACCTTCTAAATACATATTTAGTTTTTACGGCATTATAGATTTACTATCAACCATACCCAAATACTTATCCTTTATATTTGTTGGCTCTCATCATTTAGCAGCATTAAGGGCTCTTCGTTTATTAAGAGTTTTCAGGATTTTAAAACTAACACGATATGTTGGTGCATCTAATACATTATTAGTGGCAATGCGAGCTAGTAAAGCAAAAATTTCTGTTTTCTTATTTTTTGTTGTAATTATTTGTATCATTTTAGGCACAATTATGTATATGATTGAAGGTGCCGCAAATGGTTTTACAAGTATACCCAGAAGTGTATATTGGGCAATTGTAACATTAACAACTGTGGGTTTTGGCGATATTGCACCTCAAACTCCTTTAGGCCAATTCATAGCAAGTATTATTATGATTTTAGGATATGCTATTATTGCAATTCCTACAGGAATTGTTAGTTCTGAAATTGCAAAAAACTCAAAAGACAACAATACGCAAGCCTGCCCTAATTGTTTAAAAGAAGAACATAAAAACAATGCCATACATTGTTACAACTGCGGAAGTATTTTAAACGAATGACAACACACAAAAAAAATACTTTAATTACCATTGTAGGACCTACAGCAATTGGTAAAACTTCACTAAGCATAAAATTAGCAAATTATTTTAAAAGTGATATTATTAGTTGCGATTCGAGACAATTTTATAAAGAAATGACCATTGGTACAGCTGTTCCTGAACCAGAAGAGCTGGCAGCTGCTACGCATCATTTTATTCAAGATAGAAGCATTTTTGACGATTATAATGTTGGTGAATTTGAAAGGGATGCTTTAAAAAAGTTAGATGATTTATTTCTGACAAATTCAACCCAAATAATGGTGGGTGGTAGTGGATTATATGTAGATGCTGTTTTAAAAGGTCTAGATTATTTTCCAGATGTCGATAGACAAATTAGAATTGATTTAACCAAAGAATTACACGAAAAAGGAATACAATCACTCCAAGAAAAATTAAAAGTATTAGATCTAGAAACCTATAACACCATTGCAATTGATAATCCTCATAGAATTATGAGAGCTTTAGAAATTTGTATTGGCACAAACATTCCTTATGCTACGTTTAAAAACAAACCCAAAGCTCCTAGAAATTTTAAGAGCATAAAGGTTGGCTTAACCGCAGATAGAGAAATAATTTACAATAGAATAAACCAAAGAGTAGATCTAATGATTGAAAATGGTTTGTTAGACGAAGCAAAGCTGTTACATCAACATAAAAATTTAAATGCATTGCAAACCGTAGGTTATCGAGAATTATTTTCTTTTTTTGATGGCGATTTTACGAAAGAATTAGCCATTTCAGAAATCAAAAAAAACACCAGGCGGTTTGCAAAACGCCAAATGACTTGGTTTAAAAAAGACACCCAAACCTTATGGTTCGATTATAAAACAGATATAAACCATATCATCTCAACAATTTCCAATAAAATTAATGCTTTTTAACTCAGATACATTTTGGTAAATGATTCGCTTTTATATCTTTGCCCAAATCAAACAACAATTATGAAATCAAAAATTACAATTCTTTGTATTGCTTTTATAAGCACACTTTCTATAGCACAAACCAAAACAGGCACTATAGATAACGACTATATTATTAATATTATGCCTGAGGCTAAAACTGTGGTAAAATTGTCTCAAAATTATGGAGCAAAATTAGATTCTTCATTTTCTATAAAGATGAAAGATTATCAAGATAGAGTTGCAGACTTTAGAAAGAAAGAAAAAGAAATGGGCGAGTTGATGAAAAAAATGATGGTGAAAGAATTAACTGAATTAGAACAAGAAATTCAACAATATCAAAAAAACGGAAATCAGTTAATGCAATTAAAACAAAATGAATTAATGCGACCATTATATAAAAAATTAAATGCTGCAATTCAGGAAGTTGTAAAAGAAAATGGCTATACACATATCTTAACCAAATCTGGCAATCAATTTGCTTACATCGATGAAAAATATGATATTACCAAATTAGTTATGGCTAAATTAGGCCTACAAACTCCTGAAATTAAAGAATAACACTAGTTTAAAACATTATGAAATACAAAAGACTCATTAACGAAAATTAATGAGTCTTTATATTTTTAGTTCAATTTTGTTATACCAACATCAACTTTGTAATTAAATCATCGCCCAATTCTTCATTTAACATTCTAATAATTTTATCTTTTCCATAACTTAATTCTTCTCGTAACACAGATGATTTTAATTGAATGATTAACGTCTTATTTTGTAATTTAACAGCAGTAGTATGACTTGCTACCCCTGGCCCCATCATTTTAGTCCAAGTTTCTTCTACCTTAATTTTTTGCATTCCTTTACTCAAGTTATTTTCTTTGAGAAATGCTTTCATCAAATCTTCTATTGAAAAAGAATCGTTTTCTCTTTTTGCCATTATTTTAGTCTATTTTATTGCAAAGTTTTAATAAAAAACTAAGACAATCTTTATTTTAATAAATAAATTACTTCGTCATTCTTACTTCTAATAACTTTATAACTTAAAAATTTGATATTCTTTATTGCCCTGCTGTAATATCTGTTCTGTTCTTTCAGCGTGTGTGTCTGTGATAAAAATCTGACCGAATTCATCATTATTTACCAAATCTATAATTTGTGCAACACGATTTTCATCTAATTTATCAAAAATATCATCTAATAATAAAATAGGCGTAACCTTAGATTGCTGTTTTATAAACTCAAATTGCGCCAACTTTAAGGCAATTAAATACGATTTTTGCTGTCCTTGAGATCCAAATTTTTTAATAGGATAATCGCCAATCTCAAAGCTTAAATCATCTTTATGTATGCCAGATGTGGTATACTGTAAAATCTTGTCTTTCTCTAAGGATTTAGATAGTAAATCTTGCATCAAAAAGTCGTGTAATTGACTCTTGTAATTTAGATTTACCTGCTCTTTATCACCTGAAATTATTTGATATTTTTGATTGAAAATAGGAATAAAAGCAGCTAAAAATTCTTTTCTTACTGCATAAATCTTAGTCCCGTAATTCGACAATTGCTCATCATACACACTTAAATTCAACGCATCAAACGTTCTGTTTGCTGCAAAATACTTCAATAACGCATTTCGTTGACTTAATACTTTATTATAGGCTATTAAATCTTGTAAGTAACTTTTATTTTGTTGAGAAATTACACCATCTATAAATTTTCTTCTTGTATCACTACCTTCTGTAACTAAATCTCTATCTGCTGGAGATATGATTACTAATGGAAACTGTCCTATATGATCAGAAAATTTTCCATAAGCTTTGTCATTTCGTTTTAAAATCTTTTTTTGACCCTTTTTTAAACTACAAATAATACGTTCGTTTCGATTGTTCAAAAGATAATCGCCTTCAATCATAAAAAATCCTTCACCGTGTTTTATATTCTGAATAGCTACACTATTAAAATAACTTTTTGAAAAAGACAAGTAATAAATAGCATCTAAAACATTGGTTTTACCAACACCATTATTCCCAACAAAACAATTAATTTTCTCCTGAAAATCAAAAGATTGCGATTCGATATTCTTGAAATTAACTAAAGAAATCTTCTTTAAATACATAAATTTATGACTAGGGTGATAACAGTTTGCAAATTATTGAAAATTTTGCAAAATAAGCTCTTTTAAAATCCAATTAAAAAAACTATTTTTGCGCCACTAAATTTTAAGCAAATATGGCAACATACAAGAAAAAATATAAAGCAGAAGGCAAAAAAGCAGAGCAACAAGTGGAAAATATGGAAAGCACAACAGCTGAAGTATTTAACACTTTAGATGAAACTGCTTCTAAATCTGAACAATGGATAGAAAAAAATAGCAAAGTTTTATTTGGAACATTAGTTACTATCGTTGTTGTTTTCTTAGCTTTTTTAGGTTACAACCAATACATAGTTGCCCCAAACGAATTAGAAGCATCTAACGAATTGGCTTTTCCAAGAAAATACTTTGATGAAGCTGCAACTGCAGGCTCTGGAATAGATTCTCTTTTAAATTTAGGTTTAGAGGGTGCAGATGGTAGATATGGTTTTTTAGATATTGCAGATTCTTATAGTGGAACAGATGCAGGAAACTTAGCAAATTATTATGCGGGTGTTTCTTATTTACAAATGAAACAATATGATAAAGCCATCGAATATTTAAGTAAATTCGATTCCGATGATGAAATGTTAGGACCTGTTTCTTTAGGTGCTATTGGCGATGCTTTTGCAGATATTAACCAACAAGAAGATGCATTAGAATATTATGAAAAAGCGGCGAATAAAAAAGCAAACGATTTTACAACGCCTTTATTTTTATACAAAGCAGGGCAAACAGCAATGCTTTTAGAAAACTATAGCAAGGCAGAACAATTATTTACCAAAATTAAGGAAAGCTATCCTAAATCAGATCAAGGTAAAGATGTAGATAAGTTTATTAATGCTGCTAAATATGCTACTAAATAAGTAGATAGTTTAACAGTAAGTAGCGGTTGGCAGTTCGTTAACTGCATACTGCAAACTGAATGCTGAACACTAAAAATATGGCTACAACCAATTTATCTTATTACGATAAAGCAACAATCCCAAATGCGAAGTCTTTTCGATTTGGGATTGTTGTTTCTGAGTGGAATTCAGAAATTACACAGAATTTAAAAAAAGGAGCAATTGAAGCTTTTTTAGATTGCGGTGCAATCGAAGAAAATATTATTTCTTGGGATGTACCTGGCAGTTTTGAACTGGTGTATGGTTGCAAAAAAATGATTCAATCTGAAAAAGTCGATGCCATTGTTGCCATAGGAAATGTAATTCAAGGAGAAACCAAACATTTCGATTTTGTATGTGAAGGTGTAACCCAAGGAATTATAGATTTGAATGTAAAATACGATGTTCCTGTTATTTTTTGTGTGCTAACCGACAATACCAAACAACAATCTTTAGACAGATCTGGAGGAAAATTAGGTAATAAAGGTATAGAATGCGCTGTTGCCGCTGTTAAAATGGCTGCCCTTAAAAATCTTAACAGAAGTTCTGATAGTATTGGCTTTTAATTCTTTTTAAAGTAATCACTTTTAAGAATTCTTTTAACATCAATCTTTGATGTATTCCTTTTTATTCTTTAAATTTGAAATGCTTAAAAAATTGGTATAATAATTGTTTTTTCAAAATCATTATTCATCAATTATTCTTTAAATTATGGGATTTTTAAAAAGAACAAATAAAAAATTTGATTATCAACCACGCTATTATAAAGGAGAAGGAAATCCTTTTAAAATTGAACATAAATTAGATAAGTTCAGAACTACAACAGGAAAAAACAAAGGTTTAAAATCTAAATTTTCTGACGCAATTAACGAGTTAAAAGATGCTGATAGAGGATTGAACAAAACGATACTTTACATTGTTTTAATCTTAATTTTTATTTTCTTGTATATTATAGATTTTGATTTATCCATATTCATAAATAATTAATGTCAGACATCATTCAACTTTTACCAGATCATGTGGCTAACCAAATTGCTGCAGGAGAAGTCGTGCAAAGACCTGCTTCTGTGGTAAAAGAACTGTTAGAAAATGCCATTGATGCAGGTGCTACTAGTATAAAGTTATTATTAAAAGATGCTGGTAAAACCTTAATTCAGGTAATTGACGATGGAAAAGGAATGAGTGCAACAGATGCAAGAATGTCTTTCGAAAGGCACGCTACTTCTAAAATTCAAAAAGCAGAAGATTTATTTAATCTCAGTACAAAAGGATTTAGAGGAGAAGCTTTGGCTTCTATTGCAGCAATTGCCCATGTAGAATTAAAAACAAAACAAGAAAACGAAGAATTAGGTACAGCTATTAAAATTGAAGGGAGCAGAGTAATTTCTCAAGATTTTGTTTCGACATCGAAAGGAACAAGTTTGGCGGTTAAAAATTTGTTTTACAACATTCCTGCCAGAAGAAATTTCTTAAAATCAGATACTATAGAAACAAGGCACATTGTTGATGAATTTCAAAGAGTGGCCTTGGCACACCCAAATATTGCTTTTTTATTACATCATAATAATAACGAAGTATATCACTTAAGAAGTAGTAATTTAAGACAACGTATTGTTGCCGTTTTTGGTACTAAAATGAATGAAAAATTAGTGCCTATTAACGAACATACTGATATTTTAAATGTACAAGGTTTTGTGGCGAAACCAGAATTTTCTAAAAGAAAACGTGGCGAACAATTCTTTTTTGTGAATGAGCGTTTTATAAAAAGTGCGTATTTAAACCACGCCGTTGTTAATGCCTTCGATGGCTTAATAGAGCAAGGTTCACATCCCTCCTATTTTTTATACTTAACAGTGCCTGCAAATTCTATTGATATTAACATTCATCCTACAAAAACAGAAATAAAATTTGATAATGAAAAGGCATTGTATGCCATGTTAAGAGCTACTGTAAAACATAGTTTAGGACAATATAATGTAGCGCCTGTTTTAGATTTTAATAGAGATGCTAATTTAGATACACCGTATCATTTTAATAAAAATAATACCACAGCAGCTTCTCCAAAAATCACGGTAGACCCTGATTTTAATCCGTTTAAAGAAGCAAAACAAAAGGAAATACATTTTCCATACAAAAGAGAACAACATACACAAAGTTGGGAATCTTTATATACTTCTGTGACTAATGCTGATGAAAATAATCAAGAAGAATTATTCGAAAGTCATCAGGAAACTAAAACGCAAAAAACATTTCAAATTCAACGTAAATATGTAATGAGTTTGATAAAATCTGGTGTCGTTTTAATTCATCAATCTGCTGCACATCAGCGTATTTTGTATGAAGAGTTTTTAGAAAGTATTACTGTAAAAGAAGCCAATAGCCAGCAATTATTGTTTCCTGTAAAAATTTCGTTTTCATCACAAGAAATAGAAATGATTTATACCATAAAAACAGAGTTAGAAAATGCAGGTTTTTCTTTTGATGAGTTTACCAAAGATAGCGTTACGATTAAAGGGATTCCGGTTTCTGTTACAGAAAGTAAAATCACCATAATTTTAGAAGAATTACTAAATGATATAAATTTAGAAGTGCCAGATACCAGTTTTAGCCATTTTGATGTTATGGCAAAATCGTTTGCAAAAACATTATCGATCAAAACAGGTGCGCAATTGTCTGAAAAAGAGCAAGAAAGCTTAGTAAACAATTTATTTTCATGTAAAGAACCTACTGTTTCTCCTTTTGGTAAAGCGACTTTTAAAACATTAACTTTAAACGAAATAGATCATCTATTTAACAATTAAAAATGAACAAACTTACAGATGCCATAAAGCACCTTATTATTATAAATGTAATTGTATTTATTGCACCTCAATTATTACAATTAGATTTTACAAACATGTTGGCATTGCATTTTCCGAAAAATAAACATTTTGGATTTTGGCAATATGTAACACACATGTTCATGCACGGAAGTTTTGCTCATATTCTTTTTAACATGTATGGTTTATGGGCGTTTGGCACACCATTAGAGCAAATGTGGGGAAAAAAGAAATTTATATTTTTCTATTTTTCTGCTGGCCTTGGTGCAGGACTCATTTATACATTAGTTAATTATTATCAGTTTAATAGTATTTATGAGCAACTTATTAACTTTGGACTTTCTGCCAGTGAAATTCAAAATATTTTAGATATCGGTAGTTATAATGATCCTAGAATTCTAATTTCGAATGATAAAATGATCAAGTTTTATAGCTTGTTTCATACGCCTGCTGTTGGTGCTTCAGGAGCCATTTATGGGGTGTTAGTTGCCTTTGGCTTATATTTTAAAGATGCCAAATTAGCATTGATATTTTTCCCGGTTCCAATTGCGGCAAAATACTTTATTCCTGTGATGATTTTAGGCGATTTATTTTTTGGAATGACAAAATATTCTGTAGGAAATGTAGCTCATTTTGCTCATATTGGAGGTGCTTTAATCGGATTTATAATTGCTTGGTATTGGAAAAAAAATCAATTTAAAATTAGCTAATGAGTATTATAGACGACATAAAGAAAAGATATATTACTGGCAATATTGTTGAAAAACTAATCTTCATTAATATTGGTGTTTTTGTTGTAACACTTTTACTAAAAGTTATTTTTGGATTATATAGAAGCAATGGTGGTTTTGTTTTTGATTGGTTTGCCTTAGAATATGCGTATGACGCTTTATTAATAAAACCTTGGACTTTATTGTCGTATGGATTTTTACACGCAGGTTTTTTACATATTATTTTTAATTTAATTGCCCTGTATTTTATCGGGAATTTATTTATCCAATATTTTACGCAAAAACAATTATTAAATTTTTATTTGTTAGGTACTTTTTTTGGTGGACTTCTTTTTATTTTAAGTCACAATTATTTTCCTTTGTTTGAAGGTGGTACAGGCCCTTTAGTTGGGGCATCTGCAGGAATTTCTGCAATTTTTATTGGTATTGCAACCTATATGCCTAATTATCAAATTCAAATACGTTTTATTGGTTTTGTAAAATTGTGGCATCTTGCTGCGATTTGGATTGGCTTAGATATTTTAGGGTTAATTGGTGGCAATGCTGGTGGACATTTTGCACATTTAGGTGGTGCATTATTCGGTTTTTTATATGTCAATAAAGCCAGTAATAAAAACATTAATTTGTTAAATTCTATAGCATCATTATTTAAAACAAAAAAGAAATCGAATTTAAAAACGGTGTATAAATCCAAAGAAAAAAAGAAAACAAATGTTGATTTAAATCAACAGCAAATAGATGCCATTTTAGACAAAATAAGTAAATCTGGTTATGATACCTTAACCAAAGCTGAAAAAGAGTTTCTGTTTAAACAAGGTAAAAAATAGAACATTTTTATTTCCCCAACTGTGAAAAAGTTATCCCTTATAAATAAAATTATTTATATCATCAATTCGTTGATGGCTACTTTATTATTGCTCTCTTATCTGCTGCCATACGTATCTCCAAAAGTATTTCCATCATTTGCTATTCTTAACCTTCTTGCACCTGTATTAATTATTGTAAACATCATATTTGCCTTATACTGGTTATTAGGTTTAAAAAAACAGTTTCTATTATCACTTATCATTTTAACTCTGGGTTGGTTTATAATTCCTAAAGTGTATAAAATTTATGGTAATACTGATGCTTTAAACGATGATATAAAAGTGATGAGTTACAATGTTAGGATGTTTAATCGTTTTAAATGGATTGATGATGATATCCCCAAAAAAATTCAAGAATTTGTAAAAGAAAAATCACCGGATATTTTGCTTATTCAAGAGTATTATAATACAAATCAAGAGTATTTTTCATACAAATATCAATATGTAAAAACCAAAGATGCCAATAATAATATTGGATTGGCAATTTACTCAAAATACCCAATTATAAATAGCGGCTCATTAGAATTTAAAAATACGGCAAACAATAGCATTTATGTTGATATTTTAAGAAATAAAGATTCGATTCGTGTTTATAATGTGCATTTACAATCTTTGCATTTAAAAACGGATAAAGAAAATTTTGGTGAAGAAAATTCCGAAAAATTAATAGTTGGGTTAAAAGAGGGTTTTAAAAAACAAGCTACGCAAACTGAAGTCTTTTTAGAACACGAAAAACAATGGAAAGGCAAAAAAATAATTGCTGGCGATTTTAACAATACTTCTTTTTCTTGGGTATACAATCAAATTTCAAAAAACAAAAAAGATTCTTTTATTGAAGCTGGAAAAGGATTCGGAAAAACATTTGATTATTGGTTTCCGATGAGAATTGATTTTATTTTAACAGATAATCACGCAAACATCAATCAATTTACTTCATTTTCAGAAAAAAATTCAGACCACTTCCCTATTCTAGCAAGAATCAATTGGTAAATCTTTATATTCGCATAAAAGATATTTTTAATGAAACATTTTACTGTAGCCATAATTGGTAGTGGACCATCTGGAGCTTCAACAGCTTTCCATTTAGGAAAACAAGGTATTCATACAGTAATTATTGAAAAAGAAACTTTACCAAGATACAAAACCTGTGGTGGTGGCTTTGTAAATAGAGGTAAAAAAGACATGCCTTTTGATATTTCTGAAGTTGTAGAACGTGAGTTTTACAAAGTAGACACCTATTTTAACAATCACGAAAAATGTTACTACTCAAATAAGAAAGAACCCATAATCACTATGATTATGCGTGACGCTTTTGACCATTTAATTGTTAAAAAAGCTAAAGAATTTGGCGTAACCTTATTAGAAAACCACAAACTTTTAGCAATTGATTTTGTGGATGAAAAAGCCATTTTAAAAACTTCACAAGGAGAAATTTCGGCCAATTTCGTAATTGCTGCAGATGGCGTTTTAAGTCCGACTGCAAAAATGGCGGGTTGGCAAAAAGATACACGTAAATTAATACCAGCTTTAGAGTACGAGGTTGAAGTTTCTACAGAAGATTTTAAGCGACTTTCTAAAAGTGCTCGTTTTGATATTGATGCAGTTCCTTATGGTTATGCTTGGTGTTTCCCCAAGAAAAATCATTTATCGTTAGGTGTTTTAACTACTAAAAAAGGAAAAATTAATTTAAAAGAATATTACAGAAAATATTTAGAAACTTTAGGTATCAAAGAAATTATAAAAGAAGATGCACACGGATTTCAAATACCTGTAAAACCAAGAACAGATGGCTTTGTAAAACATAATGTTTTCTTAATTGGTGACGCTGCTGGTTTTGCAGAACCCATTACAGCTGAAGGAATTTCTAATGCCATTTTAAGTGGTAAATATACAGCAGAAGCCATTTTAGAAAGTAAATTGAATAGAAATCTTGCAGAAAAATTATACCTAGAAAAATTAGACATAAAATTATTATATGAGCTAAAATCGGGAGCTTTATTGGCCAAATTCTTTTATCATAACAATCCTGTGAGAATTTATTTGTTAAATAAATACGGACAATTATTTAATGATATTATGGTTGATGTTTTGCATGGAGACAGAGCTTTCCCTAAAAATATTCCTGAAAAATTAGCTGCAAAAATTAAAGAGAAGATTTTTTAAATAGTAATATAATTACTGCTTAAAACCATATTCTCGTTCTACTTTACAAATTCGTAATTGGTATTGTTTATACCATTTTTCTCTGCCTAAATGTTTTGCTTGTATATGTTCTATATTATTTTTCCAAAGAATGATATCTTCTAAAGTTTGCCAATAAGAAACCGTTATTCCTATCGTTGCTCTTGCAGATTCTATGCCTAAAAAACCTTGTTGTTTTTGGGCTAACTCTTCCATTCTTTGAGCTGTTTCTATATATCCATCCAAATTATCTGAAACTATTGTCGTAAAAATCACAGCATAATATGGAGCTTTTAAATTCGTAACAATCATAGTTTTAATTCGTATTTGGTTTCGGGTAACTGAATATCATCGCTAATAAATTTCTTCACAACTCTAAAATTTAATTTCTCTAAAATCTTTACTGATGCAATATTTTCATCAACTACATAGCCCACTAACTTTTTTATTCCCAATTTTTTGCAGTATCGAATAGTAGCTTCACAAACTTCAAAACCATAACCAGTTCCCCAATATTTTTCTAAAAAACGATATCCAATTTCGTCATCTTTACCATCTTTTACCAATGCTAAAGTGCCAATAAACTGATAATCTGATTTTCTTATAATCGCATAAATCCAAAAATCGTTATTAGCTAATGTATATTTATGAATAAGTGCATTGAGCTCTTCTTTATGTTCTGTTAAACTTTTAACATCACCATCAGCAAATTGCATCACTTTTAGATTACTTTGCATTTCGTGAAATGCATTTAAATCACTTAAAATTAGCTTTCTAACAATTAATCTTTCAGTTTCAAAAATCATCAATATTATTGTAAATTTGCAAAGGCAAACTATTTTTCAGTTAGCCTATTGTTTTTATAAAACGCTAACTCTTAAATGAGCTCATAGAATTATAAAACCTCGATTATCGAGTAAATGTACAGGAATGATTGCAGATAAAAAAGTCGCTTTTTATACGTTAGGTTGTAAACTAAATTTTTCTGAAACATCAACGATTGCTAGAAACTTTGTAAAAGAAGGTTTTGAACGTGTTGATTTTACAGAAAAAGCAGATATATATGTTATAAATACATGTTCTGTAACCGACAATGCAGACAAACGTTTTAAATCGATTGTAAAAAATGCCTTAAAAAAAAATGACGATGCTTTTTTAATTGCTGTGGGTTGTTATGCACAATTAAAACCAGAAGAATTAGCAGCTGTAGACGGTGTGGATTTGGTTTTAGGTGCAACCGAAAAATTTAATGTAACCAGCTATATTAATGATTTATCTAAAAATGAGGTTGGTGAAGTGCATTCTTGTGAAATCGTAGATGCCGATTTTTATGTAGGTTCTTATTCTATAGGTGATAGAACACGTGCCTTCTTAAAAGTACAAGATGGTTGCGATTATAAATGTACCTATTGTACAATACCTTTAGCACGTGGAATTTCTAGAAGTGATACTTTGCAAAATGTGCTCGATAATGCCGAAGAAATAGCATCTAAAGGCATAAAAGAAATTGTTTTAACCGGCGTTAATATCGGTGATTATGGAAAAGGTGAATTTGGTAACAAAAAGCACGAACATACGTTTTTAGAATTGGTAAAAGAGTTGGATACAATTAATGGTATTCATCGTTTGCGAATTTCATCTATAGAACCTAATTTATTAAAAGACGAAACGATTGAGTTTGTTTCTAAATCAGATGCTTTTGTGCCTCATTTTCACATTCCATTGCAATCTGGTAGCGATACTTTGCTTAAAAAAATGAAGCGCAGGTATTTACGCCAAACCTATACAGATCGAGTAGCTAAAATAAAAGAAGTAATGCCCAATGCGTGTATTGGTGTAGATGTAATTGTTGGTTTTCCGGGAGAAACTGATGAGTTGTTTTTAGAAACCTATAATTACTTAAACGAACTAGATATTTCTTATTTACACGTTTTCACCTATTCTGAAAGACCAAATACAGAAGCTTTTGATTTTAAAGGAATTGTGCCTAAAAAAGTACGCGCAAAACGTAGTAAAATGTTACGAGGTCTATCTGCAAAGAAAAGACGTTCTTTTTACGAATCGCAATTAGACAATACTTTGACTGTTTTATTTGAAAATGAAAACAAGGAAGGCTATATTAACGGATTTACAGAAAACTATGTAAAAGTCAAAACACCTTGGAAACCTGACTTGGTAAACACCTTACATACCATTAAACTCACAAATATTGACGAAGACGGGTTAGTTCGATTTGATTTTGTGAAAGAAACGATTGCTATTTAATTTGGCATTAAACTTGCGCTGTATACGTTATTAATTTTGTATATTCTAAGTATTAACTTAATTTACTAAATGTCTAAAACACATATCTATTTTATGCCAGGTTTAGCTGCTGGCCCAGAAATTTTTGAGAAATTAGAACTCTCTAAAGAACTATACGAACTGCATTATTTAAGTTGGATAGAACCACTTTCGTTAAAAGAAACTATCGCCAATTATGCAATGAGAATGGCAGATGAAATAAAACATGATAATCCTGTTTTAGTCGGGGTTTCATTTGGTGGCGTTATTGTGCAAGAAATGAGCAAGTTTATGGATGTACAAAAAATCATTATTATTTCTAGCGTAAAGTCTAAAAGCGAACTTCCAAAGAAATTTAAAATTGCCGCTAAAAGTAAAATTTATAAGCTATTNCCAACTAGAATTGTCACTAATTTTGAAGATTACGCCAAATATTTTGTGGGTAAATCTTTAGAAAAAAAGGCGAAGTTGTATAAAAAATATTTGTCTGTTAGAAACAAAGAATACATAAAATGGTCTATACACAACGCCATTACTTGGAATCAAGAAAAACCATTAAATAACATCGCCCATATTCATGGAACAAAAGATGAAATTTTTCCCATAAAAAACATCAAAGATGCTATTATTATTGAAAATGGGAATCATTCTATGATTATTATTAAAGCCAAAGAAATATCAAAAATTATTCATGAAAGTTTAACTTGTTAAAACTAGAACTATTGAGTATTTTTATCCTAAAAAGAAAACAGACTGATTATGAATAAATCATTGCGCATCTTATCTATTTTAAGTATTATTTTTATAACTGTTTTATTTATTAATGGAATAAATAAAGACGAAGTAGCACTAGAGCCTTTAGTAAACACACATAAAAGTTATAAAATTAAAGCGCTAAAACTACCTGAAAACTTAAACTTAGCTGGTGAAATTGTGCCTATAGAAATTCCTGATGTACGTGAACGCATGGAAAGAGAACTTTTAGTGAACACNTATTGGCAATCTAATGGTTTATTACTTTTAAAAAGAGCAAACAAATATTTTCCAATCTTAGAACCGCTTTTAAAAAAATATGGACTGCCAGACGATTTTAAATTTTTAGCGCTTGCAGAAAGTGCCTTTACAGACGAAACTTCTACAGCAGGTGCTGCAGGTATGTGGCATTTTATGAAACAAACGGGTAAAGAATATGGTTTAGAAATTAATGATAATGTTGATGAAAGATTTGACATCGAAAAATCGACAAAAGTGGCTGCAGAATATTTAAAAGATGCTCATGAACGCTTTAATTCATGGACACTTGCTGCTGCTGCTTATAATGCTGGAAATTACGGAGTTTCTAGACGCATTGAAGCGCAGGGTGTTAATAATTATTATGATGCTAAATTACCAAACGAAACCGAGCGTTATGTTTTTAGAATTTTAGCTTTAAAAGAAATCATAAATAACCCTAAAAAATATGGTTTTGTTTTTGAAAAAGAAGATTTATACACGCACAAAAAAACAACTACTATTAAAGTAGATACAGCAATTACAAACATTCCTTCTTTTGCAAAAAAATTTGGTATGAATTATAAAGAGTTTAAAATTTACAATCCTTGGTTAAGAGAGTATCATTTAAACAATAAAAGTAGAAAGGTTTACGAAATAAAAATTGCAGTACAGTAAATTATTCTACTAAATTTTATTAAAACTTTATTGGTTAATTATTTTACAAAAATTATTCAAGAATATTTTTTACCCTACCCACTAATCCAGATTTTAATTGCACTTTAATTCCGTAAGGATGATTAGGTGACTTGGTAAGTATTTTTGCTACGACTCCATTTGTTAATTCACCTGAAATTTGATGAGGCTTTTGTACAATTTCTACAAATAAACCAATTTTAATATTTTTTCTTTTTCTAGCGTCAATCATATATTTTTTTTAGATACTAAAAAAGCCTATCGAAATTCGATAGGCTTTTAGATAAAAATTTAACTAGTAATAAATATATATTATAATACTCTTACGTTTACTGCGTTTAATCCTTTTCTTCCATCTTGTAAGTCAAATTCAACTTCATCGTTTTCACGAATTTCGTCAACTAATCCTGACACATGTACAAAATGTTCTTTGTTTGATCCTTCTTCAGTGATAAATCCAAATCCTTTAGATTCATTGAAAAATTTTACGGTACCTTTATTCATTATAAAAAATTATTGTGTTGTTAAATTCATTCCTAACAACGTTATATTAAGTTGCAAAGATAGTGCCAATATAACTAGTAGCGCACAAATAATTGATTTTCTTTTAATTAAATCGTTAAAGCCTACCTATAAAGGCTTTAACTGAATTATATTCTTTAATAATTTCTTCTAAAACCACTTTTGCCGGTGTTATTTCATGAATTAACCCTGNAATTTGTCCTATTTCAAGCTCCCCATTCTCTACATCTCCTTCAAACATTCCTTTTTTTGCTCTTGCTCTGCCCAATAATGCTTTTAAATCTTCTTTTGATGGGTTTTGTTGATACAATTCTTGAACTTTATGATAAAATGGATTCTTTACCAAACGCACAGGAGCCAATTCTTTTAAGGTTAAATGAGTATCACCATCTTTTACATCAACGATAGTATTTTTAAAATTGATATGTGCAGAAGATTCTTCTGTAGCTGCAAATCTACTACCTATTTGCACACCATCTGCACCTAAAACCATAGCCGCCAACATTCCTCTACCAGAGGCAATACCACCAGCAGCAATTACGGGTATTTTTACCTGTTCTTTTACCATCGGTATTAACGTGAAGGTTGTGGTTTCTTCTCGTCCATTATGGCCTCCAGCTTCAAAGCCTTCGCAAACTATAGCATCTACACCAGCAGCCTCTGCTTTTAGAGCAAATTTTACAGAGCTAACGACGTGTACTACTGTAATTTCGTTCTCTTTTAAAAAAGATGTCCAGGTTTTTGGATTGCCTGCTGATTTAAATACAATTTTTACTTCTTCTTCAACAATAATATCCATAATTTTTTCAATATCAGGATATAACATTGGTACATTTACACCAAAAGGTTTGTCTGTGGCTTTTTTACATTTTTGAATATGTTCTCGAAGCACTTCTGGATACATAGAACCTGCACCAATTAAACCTAAACCTCCTGCGTTAGAAACTGCAGATGCTAACCGCCAACCAGAAACCCAAACCATTCCGCCTTGAATAATTGGATATTTTATATTAAAAAGTTGTGTTATACTATTTTGCATTATTTTTTTATCAACTTAATTGTTTTTTGCTGATTTTCTCTTGTCACTTTTAACAAGTATAAACCTCTTTCTAAATGAGATACATCTATTTTATTTGATGTTAAATTTGGAATGCTTAGCACTTTTTTACCCAATATATTAAACACTTGTATTGAAAACGATGAGAAATCATCATTTAAATGAACAATAGAAAAGTTAGAAGTAACGGGATTTGGACTAACTTTTAAATTAGCCATATTAAAATCATCTACAGACGCCACTAATGGTAAATAAATGTTTAGCGCTTTTTCAAAATCAGGAATTCCATAACCATATTGATCTGTTGGGTTTTCGAATCGATCTGAAGATTTGAATACGGATTCTTTTAAATTCGTGGTAATATAATCGTAGTTAATTGTAGATTTTAACGTGTTATAAGATATGCCATTTAAACAAGCAATTAAACCCG
>P_2C_Liq_3_UnCtyDRAFT_100061_pt1 | contig 28915 bp, 26 predicted proteins | sample Pon2CUnioCityCA_3_FD_9720 | JGI IMG/M metagenome (IMG submission 9720)
TGGCTCTTATCGGTGTGGGGGCCGGTGTTGGCGCTGGATTTTTCTTGCGCCCGGAACCCGCGCTAGAGGATACCGCTCTTGGGCCCTGCGGCGACATGCAGACACACGAAGAAGAGGCACATGAGTCTAGCGAGGAAGACGAGGTTTCTACACTGGAGTATGTCAAACTCAACAATCAGTTTGTCATTCCAGTGGTTGATGACGCACGGGTCGCAGCGCTTGTGGTGGTGTCGCTGACTGTAGAAGTAAGGCAAGGCCGAAAGGAAGATGTGTACCTAAGGGAACCGAAGCTACGCGACGCCTTTTTACAAGTTTTCTTTGATCACGCAAACTCAGGCGGCTTCAAAGGTGCGTTCACGAACTCAAGCAACATGGATGTCTTACGCAAGGCCCTTTTGGAAACCGCAAACGATACTGCCAAAGGACTGATCTCTGATGTCTTGATCATGGATATCGCAAGGCAAGACGTTTAACGTTAAACCAAGCTTAGGACTTTTTTTCAAACTCCTGCGCCAATAAGAGCGCGTTTAGCTTGCCTTCTGCTTTGCGGCGGTTGGTGAGCTCTTCAGTCTTCTGCTTTTTCATAAGAACGGCCTCAAAGGCCTTGGCCTTGCCATTTGCCTTACGCAGACGCTCACCAGCTTCTTCTCGCTTGGCATATAGGAGCGCAAGTTCCGACATAATTGTCGTCCGCCGTCTCTCAACCCAGTGGCGCCACAATACATCAGCACCGAGCGTTCTATACTTCACGTCTTCGACCTCTGAGGGCTGGTTTAACTGCTCTAAAACCCGTGTGGTTTGCGCAATCCGTTCACAGACCTCACGAAAAAAAACCTGTGCCTCGTCACACCGTGCCTGGAGGACACTCAATAACTGTTGGTTCTGGATGTTCTCAGAAACCATGGGACATCTTCGCCTTAATTTGATCCGCAAATCGAATGGCCGCAGCAACAGCTTTGAAGTGCTCAGCCTGAATCTCCTGATCAATGTGTGTGGTTGCATAAAGCGCACGTGCAGTTGGCGGATCTCGATGGATTGGAATGCCCTGTTCCCGAGCAATTTCTTTAATCATTTGAGCAGTCTCATCCACCCCTTTCGCAACACAAACTGGCGCCGCACCGGGCAAGCGGCTCCACGCCAGCGCCACAGCGTAGTGCTCAGGGTTTACCACGATCACAGTTGCTTCAGGCACGCGAGCCGCCATTTGATTCATTGCGATTTCTTGCGCTTTTTGCCGCCGTGCACCTTTCATATGCGGGTCACCTTCAGCTTCTTTTTGCTCATCTCGCAAGTCTTTGTCAGACATGCGGTTCTTGCGAAGGTGCTCATTATACTGCCAAAGATAGTCCACCGCTCCAATTGCAAGGGCGACCAGAAAAGCCACAAAGAAGAAATCAGCCCCCATCTCAAACATCAGAACAACCGCGCTGCCAGCTGACATGCTCGTGACATCGGCAATGTCACCCATTCGCGCTTTCAGAAAAAGGCCAAGACAGACTGAGTAAATAACCAGCTTGGTTGTACTTTTTCCGAATTCAAAAAGCCCACTGCGTCCAAACTTATTTTTTGCATTTGACAGAACGGAAATACGAGACAGTTTTGGAAGGATTTTATCTGGCGCAAATGTAAACCCGTTTAGCCCCAGAAGCAGGACAATCACACAACCTGCTGGCAAGACAAACCATCCTCCCGTCACCACCCAAACTGCATTCATAAGATCGCCTGTCAGGTTCCGAACGCCCTGCATATCGCGTTGCACGAAAGACTGCTCTAGGTATCCGACCATCTCGGCACACAGAAAAACAAGTGTCGCTGCGCCAAAACCAAAATAGACAATTAGCATACCTCCGTAGCTAGCGGCGACCGAGAGGTCAGCAGAACGGGGAATTTCTCCCTTCTTGCGGGCATCATCCAGTTTCTTTTGGCTAGGCTCATGTTGCTTGTCGTTATTGTCTTCTTCGCTCATCGTACAAAGCCCTCTGGTTGGGCAAGAAACACTTCAAATGCCGACCACCAAACCGTAAGCATAACAGGCGCGAAAATAACAAGAAAAATAAGACCTCCAGCGGTGATGACCGGTGCACCGACAAAGGCTACCATCAGTTGCGGCATCGCCCGGTTGATCACGCCAAGCGTCAAATTGTAGAGCACAGACATCACCAAAAACGGTGCGGAAATCGAAAACGCCAGCGCAAAACATCGTGCGACAAGCGCACCAGACCATTCGGCAAAAAGACCTAAATCAGGAGCGGACCCCACTGGAAGCGCTCTATAAGACATCTCAAGCAGCTCGATTACCCGCACTGGCAACCCCATGATCATGGCAAGCGCTAAACCCGAGACGACAAGCAAGTGGCCAATCGCGGGCATTGGTTCAGTTGAAGCTCCGGCAAACAACTGCGCAAGCGAAGTGGCTTGCGCAGCCATTGACCCCGCAATTTGAAGCCCAATCACAAAGAATCTGAGCGCCAGTCCCAAAAACAAACCAATGATCGTTTCGGTAAACAGAAGCGGCAAGAAAACCAACTCAACCTGCGTTGCCTCGGTTGGCTTCCCGACAACAGGTAACATTACGAGCGTTAAGCATAGCGCCAGAACAAGCTTCACACGGGCAGGAACCACTGACTCGCCAAACCCAGGCATGAAGGCAACAATGGGTGCTATGCGCAAAAAGAGGTAGAAAGCATGCTCAAGGCTTATTTGCGTCACGCCAAGCAATGTGCTCAACGCTTCGGTCATAGCGCAACAACACCCACAAGAGAGGGGTGTGCATCCAACCCTATCTCCTCGTAAGAGAATACAGGTGCCGCAATACCCTTGGCTTTGGTCAATGTACGCAGAAATCTCCGACGACGCGCTGACGTAACGATTGCTGCAGAAATACCCTGCTCTGATGCCTGGACCACTTTATCGGAAAGCCCTTGAGACAACTTGTTAAAAAGGTCAGGTGGAAGCGCGACATCAAGCCCGCCGCGCTCGGCACCAACTTGATAGTTGCTAAATTCAGCCTCCCATTCACCGGCCAATTGAATCAAAGGTATGGTGCCGTCTTCACGCTTCCATTCTGAAACAAGCTGAAACCCAAGCCGTTGCCGAACATGCTCACAGATAGCATCAACGCTTGCGTTAACGCCTCGCGCCTCGGCAATGGCCTCCAAAATCAGCGGCAAGTTCCGAATTGAAACCTGCTCATCAAGCAAGAGCCGCAAAACCATATGCAAAACATCAAGTGGAACTTTGTCTGGTATGAGCTCGTCAAACAGTTTTCGATTGGCGTCACTTCTTTTCTGGTCAGATAAGTTGGTCATCTCATCCAGGAGTTTGCGCAAAGACTTTAGGGAGAACAAACGGCTGAAGTTTTGCTTCACAACCTCGAGCAAGTGCGTGGCAAGAACCTCTCCTGGCGCAACAACAGTAAAGCCCTTCAAAACCAACTCTTCGCGAAATTGCGCAGGCACCCACCGCGCCTCTGCCCCGTAAACAGGCTCACGCACATCTATCCCGTCTGGCAACGACGAAGTGTATTCACCCCGCAAGACCAAAACATGATCGGCATGAAGTGCCGCATGGGACTGCTCGACGCCCTGAACCATCATTTTATATGTTCCAGCCGCCAATGCCGAATTATCCGTCAGGCGGATCTCCGGCAGAATAAGCCCAAAATGACCTGCGATGTGGTTTCGTATATTGGCGATCCGTGCATCCAGACCAGTCCCCGCATCCAAGATCATATCTACAAGATCAGGCGAGAACTCGACGCAAAGGTCATCTAGGTCAAGAATGTCGCCCAATGAACGCTCTGGCGGTGCGTCGCTCTGATTTTTAGGCAGCTTATCCAAAGTATCTTCGGACTGTTTCTTGCCTGACACATAAAACGCTGCGCCCCCAAGAACACACGACCCAACAAGAAACGGGAAAAAGGGAAGGCCGGGCACTAAGGCAAATAGCATCATCAAAAAGGCGACAGTTGCGAGCGCTGCAGGGTGTTTTCCGAATTGCGCGAGCAGTGCAAGGTCAGTCGCGCCAGTCGCGCCGCCACGTGCCAGCAACAAAGCTGACGCGATCGAAATGATAACGGCAGGAATTTGAGTTACGAGGCCATCACCAACTGTNAAAATTGCATAAGTCTCAAACGCATGCCCCAGCGCCATATCGTGAACCGCAATACCCATCACAAGGCCAACAACGAGGTTCAGGAATGTAATGAGAAGCCCCGCAATCGCATCGCCTTTTACGAATTTTGACGCGCCATCCAAGGAGCCGAAGAACGTGGTCTCAAGCTGCTCTCGCTCGCGCCTTTCGCGGGCCTCATCGTGACCGATAGCACCAGCGGACATGTCCGCATCAATCGCCAGCTGCTTACCCGGCATACCATCGAGCGCAAAGCGCGCACCCACCTCAGCCATACGGGCAGCACCTTTAGTGATCACCATAAAGTTCACAATAAGCAGAACGCCAAAAACAACGAGGCCAAGAAAGACACTCCCCCCCATGACAAAATTGGCAAAGCCTTCGATCACGTCACCAGCGGCACTTGGTCCCGTGTGGCCCTCACCAATGATAAGCTTTGTTGAGGAAATATTGAGCGACAGCCGAAGCATAAGGGATGCCAGGAGGATCGTCGGAAAAGATGAGAAATCTAGCGGTCGCTCGATAAAGAGCGTGACAGTGAAAATCAAAATCGCCAACGCGAAGGATGCCGCTAGCCCCATATCAAGAACCCATGCAGGCATTGGCAAAATCATCATCACGATGATCGCCATCAATGAGAGTGCGAGTAAAACGGTTGGCTGAAAGATCGCTTCGATCTGTTTCATGATTGAGGCTCAAACAATGGATTTGCTGGCGTAAAAATACTGATGCTTGGCTGGTTGCTCAGAAGCGTCAACGAGCCCGCAGAGCGGGTTTCGCCAGCGCTCTGCAACAGAGGAAATTTGTTGCTGCGTAACTCTCCGGCTCCACGGAGAAGCGATCTTGCCATACGATCAGGCTCTGCGGTTACCTTGGCATAATGCGCAGCATAAGCTTTTTTATATTTTGCCGCATATTCAGGTGTTCTTGAGTGGTATGCGCCAACAGCATCATCCCAGCTTCCAAGCTCTTGATACAACTGTGACAAAAAGCGTGCCGCATAAGTGGCATTCGCAAAAGGCTCAAACATTTCCTCAATGGAAGAGAACGCTTCGTGATGCCACCGGTAGTTGATTTGAAAACAACCCACATCAAAGCTTCGCGCGCCACGTTTATAGTTCTTATAAACAAACGCCAGCGCTGCATCTCGCGTGTCAAACCAGACGCCTCTGCCTTCCATATTAACTGTCCACGGCCAAGGAATGACATCACCGCCCTTCAAGCGACCTGTTTCTGTCCGGCTGATTGCCTTCAAGACCACCAAAGGAACGTTACTCTCCTGCGAGACTGTCTCAGCAACAATATCGCAGACCAATGTCTGATCAGAGACCGATGCAACAGATTTACCTCCAAGAGAAACGCTCGCGCCAACGATAAAGACTCCCATACAGAACCAAGATCGATTTATGCCAATCCACGTTGGAAAATTCTTCGAGCTGCTCATTTGTCCTGCCACTTTATTGGTTGAGACAAATTTAGCTAAACAAAGTTGAAGATTTATTACTTTTTGCTCACAAAACTGAAACTCTAATTCAGAGGGAGTGCATTGGAGACTTCGTTGTTCTGAAGTACATCACCAATCAAGCGTCTCAGGTCAGCAGTTTCATTCAACAAAGCCTCACCAGCAGCAAGAGACGAGTCTCGGGACAAGTTAGGCTCAATAGCCACAAGTTCTTGTTCAGACCGCCAGCTTTCTGTTTCCAAATCACCTAGACTGTTCCAGTCCTCAGCCAGCCAGGCTTGCTCGGCAGCAGCCTCAGCATCACCCAGGGTCTCCAGAACAATTTTCGCCGCGTGATGATCTTCTTGACCAATTTTTGCTTTGAGTCTGATCTCCTCCACATCGGCACCATGAAGTCCGAGCAGTTCTGCTTCCGCCTGTCGGACCCGGCCAAGTTGAAGGCTGGCTTGCGCCCGTATCAGTTTACGCTCGCGGCCTAAATCTCCTTGAGCGGCAGTTGACAGAAGGATGAGCGCACGTGCTGGAAAGCCAAGACCNAAGAGCCGCCTTGCAGCGCCATGTTCAGCAACTGTTGATAGAAGAAGTGTCTCTAATTCCGGTGCAAACGAGCTTTGCAAAAAAGTTAAATCATCTGCCTTTTCTGTGATAGCACCCAAGACATAGCTTGCGCTTTCGCTGTGTTGGACGCCGTCAAGGCGGTCTGAGAGTGCCGCAAGTGCTTCAAGGCTACCCTCATATTCGCCACTAGAAACGCGGGATAAAATCGCGACGCGTGACAAGTCTGCTGCCAAGTCATCTTTTCTATATTCAATAGCAAACGCTTCAGCCAGCGCCGCGTCTCGCTCATCAATTATCTGACCATCGGCTATCAAAAGATCAAGTTTCTGGATAAGAGCTTGTGGAGCATTCTCGCCATTTGCCTGAACAACCTTTTCAAGATCTTCCAGCGCACTGGTGGGTTCGTCGCTCATAGCTTTTGCCTGAGCCGAAACCAGAGCCACATTGTCGATCTCGTCGGGTTGTCCACGCTTGGTATGCCGCACAATATCAGGCAAAAGGTGCTCCCTGCCCGCCATTTTCAATTTATTGCTAACAAAAGGTGCCAAGTGAGCCCTTAAATGTGTGGGCAATGAGCTGAAGCTCCGAATTATCGCCGGCTCGTTCAACTCAACCGTGTCGCCAACATCGCGCGCGGCCAAAAGCGCCCAAAGTGCAGCTGCGCCATCACAGTCGCTAAACCACCCGTCCGGCAAAGGGCCCCTTAGGTCACCATCCTCAATGATATCGGCCAGCGCCAAAAGATGTGCAGGAGCCTCTGCGCCCCCAACCTGAGTCACGAGTTGTTCAGCCTCTTGCCCCAACCCATACCCGATATAGGCTTTTATCAACCCAACAGCAGCCTCTACGTTAGGCCTATCAAATTCGCCATAGAGGCTTGAGCGAAGATCCGAAATCTGTGCGCCAAAGCCTTCACTAGAAATCCAGCTATGCAAGGCAAGCTCACTATCCTCCATACAGGTGTTACCGTCTCTGTTGAGCGCCCTCCCCTCACGAGACACAAGGAAGTCACGATCAACACTTGAAAAAGCACGAATATTCTTACCTTCTGGCACAGCAGGTGTGANATNTTCTACAATATCTTNTTCCGCNGNCGTCGGCTCAGCTTNTTTGGCCACCTGAGGCTGTACAGTTGCCAAATGAGGTTCAACCAACCCCTGTGATGCTGCTCGGCTCAATTTTTCAAGCAGCTTTATTTCGGCTTCGCGACTCNGCTCTGCTCGTGCAAGCTCTTCTTCACTGAGGCCTCCCACATCCAAAGTTTTGGCTTCTGTCTGTGGCCGCTGTTGAGGTAATCTTGTCCCAGGAAATATCAACGGCAACCGAAATACAGGGCGCTCTGGTGTTTCTATCTCAGGCGAGACATCTGCCTCAGGGATTTGCACCTCTGCTGTTTGATCCCGGATGTCTCCCACAAAGTCTACAACAAGCATTCGCTCACCCACGAAGAAGCTTCGCGTTTCGCAGTCACAGTTCACAGTCACTTCGAGAGCGGTTCCGTCTTTGGCTGCTGCCAAACCAAGAATGCGACCAGAATTCAAACGTGCCAAGGTGCCTGATAGATCGAACTCCGCTTCCAACTCTTGCAGTTCAATTGAATACACCTCACCCTTTTTGACGACCCAAGGCACAGTGCGAGGCACGTCAAGCACGAGCCGCGTAAAGCCACTGTGCTCACCAGTACGCACAGAAATCGCCTGAGCCAGCGCAAGGCTGGGCAAGCACATGAATAATATCGCCGTCCAAACTCTTATCATGCCGCCTCCTGCTTCAACTCCTTGAGGGCCTCTTCCAGCTCTGAAAAGCTCGGGCGGCAATGTGACGGCGTATTCTGGCGCCCCACTTCGATACAGATGTTTGTCGCATGGTTGTGAAGGTTGGCCACCAAAACCTCACGAATCAACTGGTAAAAATGGCCATCCTCTTCCACCACCGATTTCACTTTGACTGAGAAGGGGCCGACAAGACCATATGCCAGAAATACGCCCAGAAATGTCCCGACAAGCGCGCCGCCGATCATCTTGCCAAGAACCTCTGGGGGTTGATCAATGGACGCCATCGTCTTGATAACACCCAGAACCGCAGCAACGATCCCAAGCGCGGGAAGAGCATCAGCAACGGTTTGCAAGGCATGGCTCGAATGCAGGGAGTGATGCAGGTTAGCTTCAATCCGCTTCTCGAGCACCTCTTCAACTTGATGCGGATCATCGTAGTTCATCGAAGCTGAACGCAACGTGTCACTGATCAGATTAACAGCCTCGCGATCCGTCAGGATCTTGGGATATTTGGAGAAAATTGAAGAGTCATCTGGCGCTTCTATGTGCTCTTCAATCGCAACAGGGTTGGCACGCGCCAAGCGCACCAACTCAAAGAGAAGGCAGAGCAAGTCCTTGTAGTCCTCATGCTTCCACTTGGGCCCCTTAAAGACTTTGCCCATATCTTTGAGCGTGTGCTTCACGGCCGACATATCGTTTGAAATGAGGAATGCTCCAACCGCAGCGCCACCAATCATCATCATCTCAAACGGCAGAGCTTTAAGGATAATCCCAAGCTTGCCTCCAGCGAGCAGATACCCACCGAAAACCATGATGAAAATGACCGCAATACCGACTAAGCCAACCATTTGTGCTCACCTCAATTATTTCGCTCATTCTAGCCCAGAGGAAGTTAAGAAAGCCTCACTGCTTCGGAACATTTGCGTTCCGGCCTGCGAGAATTACGCTGATCGAATATGCGCGCTCTGCTGACAGACCTGCCATAATCGATGCGGCGGCTGCTGGCTTCATCCGGCCAAGAAATCCTGAAGAAAATTCGGGATCCATCTGCTCAAAAAGCGCCGAAGCGTCCTTTGGCTTCATGTTTTCATAGACGGTTGTCAGGCGCGAAAGATCGTCTTCAGCAGCAGAATCAGCTAAAGCAAGTGTTGCGCGCAGGTCTTCTTCGGCTTTTGTCAGCGCTGCCAGCTTTGCTTCAATTTTCTCATCTGCCACTGCCAAAGCCTGCATACGCTTTTTGATTTGTGTCTCGCGTTCAGCAATGCTCGCTTCACGGCTCTGAAACGCCGCAAGCATACCTTGCAAGTCACCCGTTGTTTCACACGCCGATGCCTCATGCACGTCACTATCTGTTTTGGATGTGGGGGTTTCGAGCGCGATGGCTTCACTTGCACTTAGACCGATACGCAGCACCGCAGATCCAACAAGCAAGATAGCAATTGTAAACAGAGCCCCTCTTGCGGGCCGTCCACTGCGGCGAAACGTCCAAATCATTGCGTCATCTCCTCAGCGGCCCTGCGCATGAAGATTGGCTGTTCTGTTGCCTCCTGCATGGCTGATTTGGGTGCGCCTTTCGGTGCCTCACCTGGCAAATCATGCATAGACGCCACCAAAAGCTCGAGCCTCTGGGCGACGTTTTCGGCCCGGTCCGTCAGCCCGTCGAGCGACGAAGTCGACGAAGCCGCCGTTGCGCGTGCAGCTTCAAGCGTTTTGGTCAAGTCGTCCACCTGCGCGGACAACACAGCGACAGCCCCGCCAACACCGTTTTCAAGGTCATTAAAGCGTGCAAGCCGTCGTGCCAAAACATAGCAATAAACACCTGCCCCCAATGCGCCACCGACCAGCAAGATATCTGCTAGAAATTCCATTTCACCCTCCTCAATTCAGAACAAATTCCATAATCAACAGGTCGTTGACCCTGCCTTCCCCTACAACCAGCTGAACCCGCCGCAACATTTGGCCGCGCAAGCGGACGAGTGCCGATGCATTCTTCAGATCATCCAGCTCAACGGCCCGCAGATAGCTGTTCAACACATCTACGATTCGCGGCAGCAGCAGCTCGACATCCGCCTTGTACTCACCTGATGTTTCCAGGTGAGCGCGAAAGCGTAAATGTCGATCTTGTCCATTGTCCTGCAAGGATACAGTCATCGGATCGACCTCCACAAAAGCAAGGTCAGGCAGGTCTTCAACTTCTTCTTGTTTGACCTCATGCGCCTTATTTTCAGCGCCGAACAAGGCACCGGAGTAGACAGCGAAGAACCCGCCGCCACCGCCAGCCAAGGCCACAACCAACCCTAAGATCACAGGTAACTTTGATTTCTTTTTTTGATCGTCATCTGACGTTTCGTCGTCTGCCATCGAAGCCTCTCAGCATTTTGTACAAATCTCATATAACCCGAGCCGCCCTAACCGATTGTTAAGGCTGATAGGTCAAATTGATCTTGAATTGGGCAGAAGCCCTGAAAACAGGAGAGCCATCCTTGGAGCAGCTACAGAACGTATTTGCATCGACCGACTTGCGCCGTAAAGTTATCGCTGGTCTTGCGGCAGCGGCTATGTTTGCCGCAATTTTGGCGATGACCAACCTAGCCTCAAAGCCAAGTCTTTCTCTGCTCTATTCAGGGCTCGAGACCAGCCAGGCTGGTGAAATCGTCCAATCCCTTGAGGCACGTGGAATCACTTATGATATTCGTGGTGGCTCAATTTTTGTTGAGTCATCCCAGCGTGATGCATTGCGTATGACATTGGCGAGCGAAGGGCTCCCCGCCAACAACACAAAGGGCTACGAGCTACTCGACACTCTCAATGGATTTGGCACAACCGCACAAATGTTTGATGCCGCATACTGGCGCGCAAAAGAAGGCGAACTGGCCCGCACTATCGCGGCAAGCCCCCTTATTTCAACGGCACGTGTGCACATCGCCAACAGTTCGCGAAACCCGTTTCAAAAGAATGCCGAGCCCTCTGCATCCGTCTCTGTCACGGCTGTTGATGGCTCTTTGCCGACAAAGCACGCAAAAGCGTTGCGCTACCTTGTCGCCTCTGCGGTCGCCGGGCTCCCCCCCGAGAACGTCTCGGTTATCGATGATAAGGGCGGCCTTATTGGCACAGGTGACGAAGCCACGACCACCGAGGCAGGCCAAGACAAGGCCGAGGCCTTGCGCGCCAAGGTTCAGAACCTCATCGAAGCGCGCGTCGGTTATGGCAATGCTGTCGTGGAAGTCAGCGTCGAAACTGTCACTGAAACCGAATCAATTCGTGAAACACTGATCGATCCGGAAAGTCGCGTGGCGATCAGCACAGATACAGAAGAACGATCCGGCAACTCAACCGAAGCCGCGGGGGGTGATGTCACAGTCGCATCCAATTTGCCCGATGGCGCAGCGGGCGGGGGCGGTGATGGCAACTCGAGCCAAAATACCGAGACACGCGAACGCGTCAATTACGAGGTCTCCGAAACCTTACGCGAAGTGACCCGCGCTGCAGGCGCGGTCAAGCGGCTCAGTGTCGCTGTGCTTGTCAACGGGTCCGAGATCACAAATGCAGATGGGCAGACTGTCTTTGAGCCACGCTCCGCAGAAGAAATCGCAGATCTGAAAGAGCTGGTGTCTTCTGCCGTGGGCTTTGACGAGTCGCGCGGAGATGTGATCACACTTAAATCACTTCAGTTTCAGCCGCTCGATACTGTCGGAACCGAAGCAACAACATCTTTCATGAGTTCCATGGCACTTGATGCAATGTCACTGATTCAAATGGCTGTGCTCGCGGTGGTCGCTCTTATTCTGGGCCTCTTTGTTCTACGTCCTATTCTGACAAAGCCAGCGCCGGCCAACGTCCCAGCTCTGGCCCAATCTCGTGATCAAGCTGGTGCCGCCCAAACGCCGCTCACGGGCGAAATCGCAACAGAGAACGAGGGCATGCAAGCCGTCGACTACGCCAAGCGTACTAAGCTACCCGAGACAGCCTCAAAAGCCGAGGAAGACCCTGTTGAGCGCCTTCGAAACCTGATTGCTGAACGCCAGGACGAGACAGTCCAGATCTTGCACAACTGGCTTGAAAACAAACAGGAGCGCGCCTGATGTCGATCTCGCACCTTCTGGAGACCTTTGAAGACCAGTCCACGCAATCGTCCCATAGCGATTCTGTTGAAGACAACCGTGCCGATGAAGAATTGGCTCTCTTTGAGACAGGTTACAAAGCAGGCTGGGATGACTGTCACAAAGCCGCGCAAGCTTCGGCCACGGCTCTGAGCGAAGATTTCGCACAGAATATGCGTGAGCTTTCGTTCACCTATCAGGAAGCTTACACCGCCGTCATCCGCTCTCTAGAGCCCGTGGTGAAGGAGCTTATCACCGGAATTCTACCCGAGGTCGCAGCTCAGAGTCTTGGCCAACAAATTGCCCAGGAAGTCACGGGCATAGCCAAACATGCCGCAGGTAGCCCCATACTGGTCACATCACATTCCAGCAAGCAAGCGCTTCTGCGGGCGGCACTGCCCAAAGATCTTTCGCTCGATATCAAGCTGACACCAGACGACAGCTACCCATCGGGAAAGGTCAGTCTGCGTTTTTCAGGCAACGAGCGCGAGGTGGATATCACCAACTTTGCGCAACAAGCACACGCACTGATCACAAACTATTTTGACGACTTAACAAGGGAGCCAAACAATGGCTGACACCTCCGAAACNCCNAAACAAGACAGCGGCGGTCTCTTTTCCACCGTCCCTATAGAGATGACAGTTTCGGTCGGCAAAGCCCGCCCGCTGATCCGTGATCTGTTGGCGCTTGGCGAGAATGCTGTCTTAGCGCTCGACACCCGCGTTGATGACCCCGTTGAGCTCTTTGTTGGGGATCGCTTGGTCGCCCGTGGCGAGCTGGAAGAGCTGGAAGGCGAAGAGGCCGGCCAACTCGCCGTACGCATCACCGAGATTGTCGAAGCTGGAAAGCCACTGCTCTAATGACAAAACGTATGGTCATAACAGCCGCCCTCGCGGCTTTGGTTTCGCTTAGTGCAGGGCCACTGCTTGCACAGGAGTTTTCGGTTTCGTTGGGGGAAGGCGCGTCACTCTCCGGGCGCTCGGTCCAACTGATTTTACTGATCACCGTTCTCAGCGTGGCCCCTGGGCTGGCTGTTATGATCACATGTTTTCCCTTTCTTATAACGGTCCTGTCCATCTTGCGGCAGGCGATTGGCCTGCAACAATCTCCACCAAATATGTTGCTTGTCAGCCTGGCCATGTTCCTAACCTATTTCATTATGGAACCCGTTTTCATGCAGGCTTGGACAGATGGTATCGAGCCGCTCACCCGCGATGAGCTGACAATGGCTGAAGCCTTCCCCAAAGTCGCTGACCCCTTCCGCAGCTTCATGATAGGACGGATTGACCCAGAAACATTTGCATCCATGGCCTCTCTACGCCCCGAAATGGCATCCCTCAGCCCCACCGCAGATGCGCCGCTCTCCGTGCTCGTACCAAGTTTTATGCTGTCAGAAGTTTCACGCGCTTTTCAGGTTGGATTTCTCATTTTTGTCCCCTTCCTGATCATTGATCTGGTCGTGGCAGCCATCCTGATGTCGATGGGTATGATGATGGTTCCACCTGCTGTTGTGGCATTGCCGTTCAAATTGTCGTTCTTTGTTTTGGCGGATGGGTGGCGCCTGCTAACAGAAGGTTTGGTACGTAGCTACTTCTAGCGCCGCCTCCCCTCACGCAGCCAGCCACCCACTATAAAGGTGACAAAAACAAGCAAAGCCAGCCAAGGCGGCATGAGCGGGTATTGCTGCAGCCCAACGGTTTCATACGCCCCCCGAGGCGTCAGCCCAAGCCACCGTGCACCCGCAGCGTTACGCCCAGAACGTACGTTGCGCAGATTGGGCAAACCGTCCTCAACAGCAAAGACACCGCCCTGCATAGCGTCAATTTGCGGCCTCATCGTATCTGCACTTGCGATGGTCGTAACAAACTCCCGTGGCGAAGCAGGCCCCAGTCCGACGACAGAAGAAAGCCCCGGATCATCGAGCCGGTAAAGCCCTGCATCGCTTGTCGCAATATCCGCTTCAAATACGCCGGGCCGCGCCTCTTTCAGAGTTAACTCAACTTGCTCTCCAGACGGGCGTGTGACCGTCACAGGTTCAGGGTTCTGCGCAAGGCTGCGCCGCGTAATCCGCAAGCCCCCGTCAATCGCTTCAGCAGAAAGGGCTTCTTCCTCAAGTTCTGGCTCTTTCATCATCCAGTGAGAAAGCCTGCGCAGAAGCTCGAGCTGCGGCCCACCCCCCTCATACCCGCGTGCCCAAAGCCACGCATGGTCAGATGCGAGAAGCGCAATCCGCCCCTCGCCAACATGATCAAGAACCAGAAGTGGCTGGGCTTCATACCCTTCCATCAAGATATCCCCGCGCACATCTTCCAGCTCGATCTGTCGCATCCAACGGCCCCAAGCCGCACCACCGTTGCTAGTGGCAAGCTCGCGCGNCACAGGGTGGCGCGCACCCGTCTCGCTCACAACTGGAAGATAGGGCCGTTCAATCACTCGCGCAGTCGGACGTGCAGGAATAATCTCACCCAAAGGAGAGCGGTAAAGACTGTCCGCCGAAGCAAAATCAGGCCCGGCTGAAATCAGCACTGCGCCCCCTGTCTCAACATAATCACGCACATTTTCAAGATAGGCCGCAGGCAAAATACCTCGCCGCTTGTAGCGGTCAAAAATGATCAGGTCGAAGTCTTTGATTTTCTCAATAAAGAGCTCACGCGTCGGAAAGGCGATGAGCGAAAGCTCCCCTACAGGCACACCATCCTGCTTTTCTGGCGGCCTCAGAATTGTAAAATGCACAAGATCAACCGAACTGTCAGACTTGAGTAAGTTGCGCCATGTTCGCCCGCCAGCATGCGGCTCGCCCGACACCAGCAAAACACGCAACCGATCACGCACACCGTTGATTTCAAGCAAGAAGCTGTTGTTGCGCGCGGTGAGTTCGCCCTCCCCTTCAGGAATATCAAACTTGATGACATTGCGCCCGCCATGCGGCAAGCTTACTGGCAACCGAATATCGCGCCCAATCGGCACTTCAAATTGCATCGGCGCCTCAGCCCCCACCGAGATCGATAGCTGCGTAAAGGTCTCATCAGTAGGCGCAGAACCTTGGTTTTCAATCCGCAAGGTCAGTTCAATCGGCTCCCCAATGATCCCGAACGCAGGCGCGCCTTCAACGCGCAACCGCCGATCCCAATCGTCGCTACGGCCAGTTTTAAGCAAATGAAGAGGCGCGGGCAGCTCGGGCGCGGTCTCAATATCGTGAACCAATCCATCGCTGATCACGATCGCGCCTGCGACACGGCTGCGTGGCTCTTCAGCCAACGCGCGCGACAGCGCAGTCATCAGCTCTGTCCCGGCATCATTGGGCCCATCTGGGACTGTAATCTGGCGAATATCAGTGTTCTCGCGCTGGCGGAGCTTTTGCAACATATCTGCCTCTGCACGATCAGTTTGTGCGCTACGCACGCCCAAATTTTGGCTTGCGCTGCGGTCACTCACAACAAAGACAATATCGCTCAGCGCTTCGCGCTCTTCCTGTTGCAAAACTGGCCCCGCCAACACAGCAAGCACAAGCGCGGCCCCGAGGGAACGCAGCCAAGCCCCGGAAAGAGCCCGCCAGAACGCAACGCCGACAGCCATGGCAGAGACAAGCGCCAAGCCCCACCATAGCGGCCACGCCAAAAGCGGATCAAAGACGATATCCAAGCTCATTGTCCCAGCCTTTCCAGAAGCGCTGGCACATGAACCTGATCTGATTTGTAGTTTCCTGTAAGAACATGCATCACAAGGTTTACGCCAAAACGATAGGCCATTTCGCGCTGCCTTTCTCCGGCAAAGCCCCGCCCAATGGGTAACAAAGGCGCGCCACGTGCATCCACAGCCCAAGCCGCGGCCCAATCATTGCCACCAATGACAACAGGCGAGACGCCGTCATTCAAATTGCGAAATGGCATTCCCTCGGCGCGCCCGGCTTCAGTTGCCGACGCCTCGACCCATATATCTCGGCTTGTATGGCGGCCTGGAAAATCCTGTAAAAGGTAAAAAGTCCGCGTGAGAACATGATCCTCGGGCAACGGCTCAAGCTCGGGAATGTCGAGCGGCCCAGCNAGCCGACGCAGTGCCTGTCCTGCAGGGCTCGCCGCCCCAAACCGCGCCACATCAGAATCTCTCGTATCAAAAAGGATCAAGCCACCCGCGCGCAAATACGCGTTGAGCCTAGCGTAAGCATCTGCCGAGGGCGTCGCTTGGTCTGGCCAAACAGGCCAATACAACAGTGGGAAAAAGGCTAGTTCATCCCGCTCCAGATCGACAGATTGCGGAGGATTTGGCTCAACCGATGTTCTGAAAAACAGAGTATCAGACAGGCCCACCAGCCCAGCTCGGGCCACATCATCAATACGTGCATCCCCCGTCAGCACATGCGCCAACACGATCTCATCTGTCGCGCTCATAGCTGTTTGCTCGCTTTGCGCTTCAGCGTCCTGTCCAACCGCACCCAAAGAGAGCAGCAACAACGCAAGTGCAGGTTGGCGCAAACGTCCTGACAAAAGCAATGTCGCTAAAATGTCGAGCGCCAAGACGATTAGCCCAAGCGCAAACAGAGGCCCGCCAAGCGCTTTTTCCTGAGGTCCTCCGTAGCTTTGCAGCGACACCCGCGCAGGCCAGACGGCTGGCTCCAACTCACGCGCCGGCGCAATGACATTGCGCGCAACGCGCTGGCCCGGCCCGTCATACAGACCAGGGCGAAAGTCCGCGCCAAACGACCCTGTGATAAGGTCTGGCCCCGCCACACCAGAAAGGTTGGAAGGCTCTTGCAAACGGCCAAATCCATCAAAGGTCTTTACAGGTGTCCAGATCGTACCCTCCAATTCTTCCAGCTCAAGTGATCCACTTGATGTCGCAACTGACAGCCGCTCCAGCATACGCACAAACAGGCCTGACAGTGGTAGATTTGACCACTCCGCATTGGCGGAAATATGAAACAGAACCACCTCTCCTTGCCCCAGAGCCTTACGGGTGACGAGGGGTGTCCCGTCACTGAGGCGTGCAATCACTCGCTCCGCCAACTGTGGGTCAGGCTGCGCAACCACCTGCGCTGAAACGCGAATATCACCGTCAAGGCTCAGCCCGAAAAACGGCGACCCACGCTCAAACTCGGCCAGCGCCTTTGGCTCACCCCAGCTCATGGCACCACCAACAAAACGCCCCCCAGCGCGCAGCCTCACAGGAAGCAGCGGGTGCTCCTGCCCTCGGCTCACGTCACTCGCGGCGAGGCGTGGCCCTGCAAAGCGCACGATCTGTCCACCGTCAGTCACCCAAGCCAAAAGCCCAGCCTCATCAGCCTCGGTCAGTTCGGCGACATCGGCCATAACAACTACATCTGGGCTGCCGCTCAAAAGCTCTTCAATGCTCCCCAGCTGCAAATTGGCAGACGCAACGAGCGCCTTTTCAAGGTAGTGCAGAGGTGACAACAGCTCCAGCCCCTCCCGGTTCACGCGCGTATCAACAAGGCCAATGTTACGCTGCTGCAAACTATCATCAGTCAGCACAATGGCGCCCGCATGCCCCGCTCCCTTGATGGCAAACCGTGTCACGCGCGCTTGTAGCTCGGGGGGCATCTCAAACAGTATATCCACATCCCGTGCACCCACGTCAAAGACCACGGGCACCTCTTCCAAAACCCGCTCAACACCGGCTGGGTCCGCGCCGATGGCTTGCACGGTCGCCTCTTGCTCAAGGCCGTTTCGAGGCCGCTGAACCCGCAGGCCAACACCGCGCTCAGCCGTCGGGTCTAGCGCAAGAGCAAGAAGCGGCGCTGTGCCTTGTGTCACAGCAACTTCGCCACGCTCTTCCAGCACAGCAAGAACACCCGCGCGCGCATCACGCTCAAGCCCATCACTGAGCCAAAGCGTGTCAAAAGACCCAGCAGGCAGAGCCGCCTCCACCACGGTAACATCAGGTGCCTCCCAGCTTTCGGGCGCAAGCCCCACAAGCCTGCGCGCCGCCTCTTGCGCCGCCAGAAACTCGACAGGTTCAGGCTTCGTCAGGCTGAGAAAGGCAACCGCTTTACTGTTTTTTGCTGCCGCACTGAGCACACGCTCCAGATACTGCTGTTGCTGTGCCCAGTCATTTGCGCTCGCCCAGCTCCCATCCAAAACAACAAGAAGACGCGCCGAACCACCTGCTCCACGTTGATCTTGAGGGTTCAAAACAGGCGCAGCCAAACCGATGATAACGGCCGCAACAGCCAGCATCCTCAACAACAACAGCCACCAAGGCGTTCTGTCAGTGCTCGTGTCATCATCCTTTAGGCCCATGAGCAGGCCAACGGCTGGAAACAGATGTCTCACAGGTGCAGGCGGCACAGCCCGCAACAAGATCCACAGGATCGGCAAAGCCAGAAGCGCCAGCAAGATATAAGGCGCTCCGAACAAGATTGGCCCAAAGCTCATTTGGGCCCCTCAATCATGTTATAAAGCCACATTACAGCGGCCTGCGCGCTTTCATTGGTGTGATGGCACGCATAGGCCCAACCTGTCTGTTTGCAGACAGCCGCAAGCCTTGCCTTGCGCTCGGCCAGCCGCGCAAGATAGCGCTCTGTCAGGTCAGCTGCCTGCAATGTCTCATGGCGCAAGCTTCCTCCAACCGAGTCAAAAACAGCCCGCCCACGAAACGGAAAGCTCTCCTCAATCGGGTCAAGTATCTGGAAGCAAACGCCCGTTGCCCCCTTTGATGCTATGTCCCGCAAAGCCGCCTCGGTTGCGTCAATATCTCCTAAAAAGTCTGAGACAAAGACAACAAAAGCGTTTTTTGTCACGGCCTCTATCTGGGGCGCTGCGTAGTCTTCGCTCTTGGGGGCCGCCAAAAGCGCCGCAAAGCGTTGCAGCTGCTTCACCCCGGCCCGTGCAGGCAAGTCTTCTCCAGAAAGACCAATCCGCTCGCCCCCACGCGAGAGTAAAATGGCAATCGCAAGGCTCAAAAGCTGAGCACGATCCATCTTCTGCGGCAGAGCTGAAGCACTGGCAAACTGCATAGACCGCGCGCGATCCACCCAAAAGAAAACCGATTGCGAAATCTGCCATTCTTTCTGCCTGACAAACTGCGCATCAGAGCGCGCAGAACGCCGCCAATCAACCATGCGAAGTGTGTCACCCGCTTGCACAGGGCGATATTGCCAAAAGTCATCCCCCGCGCCCGCGCGCCGCCGTCCATGCCCACCAGGCATCACTGCAGCTGCCAAAAGCTCTGCCCGCGCCAAGAGTGGTGCAAGGTTTGCCGTGGCCGCTTCAGCACGACTGCGCAGGGGCAGAACTTGGCTCATGCGGCATCTTTCAGTCGCGCGTTCTTGCGAATTTCGGCGTCAATCAGCCCATCAAGGCTCTCACCACGCGCCAGCGCCGCATAGTTCAGCGCCATACGGTGCTTTAGAACAGGCTTCGCCATCGCGATCACATCAGAAGCATCTGGCGCAAGGCGCCCTTGCAAAAGCGCGCGCGCCCGAACAGTCATCATCAAGGCTTGGCTCGCCCGTGGGCCAGGCCCCCAAGCGACCATATCGCGCACAGCGTCAGATGCGTTTTCATCTTCTGGGCGAAACGCGCGGACAAGCTCGAGAATGCTCTCCATCACGCCCTCGCCAACAGGCATCCGCCGCAAAAGGCTCTGGCCCGCCAAAAGTTCATCGGCTGAAAAGACATTCTCAACGCTATCTTCCGTCTCGCCAGTGGTGGCGAGCAAAATGTTTCGCTCCGTCTCAAGGTCCGGATAGCCCACATCAATTCTGACCAAAAACCGGTCAAGCTGGGCCTCAGGTAAGGGGTAAGTGCCCTCTTGCTCAATCGGGTTTTGCGTGGCCAAAACGTGAAACGGTTTGGCAAGGTCGCGCGTTTGCCCCGAAACTGTTACCTGCCGCTCTTGCATAGCCTGCAACAAAGCCGACTGGGTTCGCGGGCTTGCACGGTTGATCTCATCCGCCATCATCAGCTGGCAAAAAATAGGACCTTCAATAAACTTGAAAGCACGGCTCCCGTCTTGCCCCGTCTCCAGCACCTCGGATCCCAAAATATCAGCAGGCATCAAATCGGGCGTAAACTGCACGCGTTTTCCATCCAGCCCCATCACGGTTGCAAGGGTTTCAACCAAGCGGGTCTTCCCAAGCCCGGGCAAGCCTACAAGCAAGGCATGACCACCACAGAAAAGGGCAGCAAGCGTGAGATCAACAACCTGCTCTTGCCCGATAAATCTGCGTGTGATCTGAGCTTTGGCCGCTGCAAGCCGCACTTCAAGCGCTTCAATCTCGTCCAGCAGATTCTCGGTATCGGCCATGGCAATTCTCCAAATGAAACACTACGTTTGACCTCAGTCTAAACACAAACTTGCAAATGGCAAAAACAATGAGCGGACAAAATACCGTGAACCCGAGCGCAGAAGACCTGGCCACCTCCGCACGCGCGGCCAGTAATGGGCGCGGTCTTCCGCCTGTTCACCTTTGGAACCCGCCACATTGTGGCAACCTCGACATGCGCATTGCCCGTGATGGTACGTGGTATTACGAAGGCACGCCCATCAACCGCCCCGAAATGGTGCGCTTGTTCTCAACAATTCTGCGGAAAGATGGCGACTCTTATGTGCTTGTCACACCCGTTGAGAAAGTCGGCATCACTGTTGATGATGCCCCCTTTGTTGCCGTCGATTTTGATACAAAAGGCAGCGGTGCAACCCAAGATATCTGCTTTCACACAAATCTTGGAGATACCGTAACAGCAGGCCCAGATGCGCCTTTGCGTATCGAGCGCGATGAAGCGTCAGGCGAGCCATCGCCGTATGTCACCGTGCGCGCAAACCTTGAGGCGTTGATTGACCGCAAGAGCTTTTACAGGCTCATAGAGCTTGGCGCCCANGCGGAGCACGCGGGCCAAAGCTGGTTTGGCCTTTGGTCGGGCGGGCAGTTTTTTCCCGTAATCCCGTCTGCAGACCTGTCCGACTAGGCAATTAATGCACGACAAACTCGGCGTGTAGCGCCCCAGCAGCCTTGATGCTTTTCAGTATATCAATCATGTCACGCGGCTGCACTCCGAGTGCGTTAAGCCCTGCAATAACCTCTGAAAGAGTGGTTCCATCAGGCACTTCCGCAAGGCTGATGCCGGGGTCTTCCTCGATCGCCGCATTTGTGCGCGGCACAATCACGGTCTCCCCCTCAGAAAACGGATTCGGCTGGATCGCAACAGGCGCTTCCTGAATGCGAAGCGTCAGACCGCCTTGGCTCACGGCAACGCGCGAAATTCGCACATCCTCGCCCATGACAATAGTGCCTGAGCGCTGATCAACAACCACACGCGCACGCCGCTCTGGGCGCACAAGGATATTCTCGATCTCGCCAATCGCATGTGCCGTCGAGCGGCGGCCCGTAGCGTCGATATCAATCTGCACGGTGCCCGAATCCAGCATCACAGCGACACGCTTTCCAAAGCTGCGGTTGATGGCCGTTTCAATGCGCCCTGCTGTTGTAAAGTCGGCTTCCCGCAAAGCCAGCCGCATCGTATCAAGCGAGGCCAGTTCAAACTCGATCTCGCGTTCAACCCGCGCACCCGAAGGGATAACCCCGGCTGTCGGCACACCCTTGACCACGCCACCCGCGTCGCCTTCAGCTGCAGCTCCGCCTGCAATAATCGTGCCTTGCGCAACCGCGTAAATCTGCCCGTCTGCCGCATTCAACGGCGTCATGATGAGCGTACCGCCTAGTAGGCTCTTCGCATCCCCGATTGCTGAGACGTTGACATCAATGGTCGAACCAGCCCGCGAAAACGCTGGCAACTCGGCTGTCACAAAAACGGCTGCCACGTTCTTAGGGCGATACTGCTCGCCACTCACGTTCACGCCCAAACGCTCAAGAATATTTGACATGATCTCTTCCGTAAAAGGCGCGTTTCGGATCCCGTCCCCCGTGCCGTTGAGACCAACAACAAGCCCGTACCCGATCAAATCGTTACCGCGCACCCCGTCAAATTCGACAAGGTCCTTGATGCGGATTTCGCTCGCCGAAGCCGCCATACTCCAAGCCAAAAACGAAAGTGCAAATGTCAAAAACCTGATCATCTCAAGAACCCCACAAGCGAGAGCTCCGACAACCGCGCCGTGGCGGTATAAAGACTCTCAAGCCGAAACTGTGTCTGCTCCAATTTGACAACCGTGTCATAGGGGTCCGCTGAAATCAGCGCGTTACGCGCCATTTCGAAGCTCGTTTTCTGCACTGCCAATCGAACCGTCGCATCTTCAATCCGCGCTTCTGCATACCCAAGGTTTGCGCGCGTGCCCGTGATCTCGTTGCCGGCGGCAAAACTAAGTTCACCAGACCGCGTGAGCATCTGGGTTTTGAGATCCGCTCCAAACCCAAGAGTATTGTCTTGCGACAGAACGGCGAGAGACACAGCCTTCAACGTTTCACGGAAAACCGCATCATCTGCTTTAATGTTAAGTTCAATACGCTCACCATCACCCAACTGAAACGGCGATAAGTTCTCACTGCTGCCCGAGTAGGCAACACTGTCATAGCCGCCGCCTACATCAAACCAATTGTCCAATACAGCCTCGACCCCCGCGAGGGTTGTTTGCCCTGCTACGGCCCCTCGCAGATCGCTCAAAATGGTTTCAGCGCCTTGCATGGCCGCAGCATCTGTCGTGCTACCCGCAAACAGGGCGCGCCCCGCAACGGATGTGTTGAGCGTCGAGAGGATCGTGTCCATCGCGGCGCGGGCGGTTGAGCTCACATGTTGTGCTGTCTGGTTAAGACCACTCGCATTCAGACCCAAAATCTCCGAAGACAGCCCGCCAAGCGCTTCTTGCATATGGTTCAGGCTCGACTGCATCATCGCAGTATAACTCGCCGCTTCTTTGGTTGAGTTGGTCACAGCGGCGTTAAGCTGGAGGCTGCGCTCTACATCTGTAAGATAGCTGAGGTCAGCGCCCAAATGGCGCGTCACATCCTGAACCCTACCACTGGAAAGCTCACTGGTCAGCCGCGATATCTCGGTCTTGATCTCGACATTTTGACGGCGCAACAAAACGGACTGTGCCAAATCACCCATTGAAACGGCGCTCATCATACAACTCCCATCAAGGTATCAATCATCTCGTCAACCGTCTGCAAAACACGTGCATTGGCCGCATAGGCTTGTTCGATCATCATCAGGTTTTGTATCTCCTGATCCGAGTCAACGCCGTCCGCCATGACCGCACTTTCAGCCGCGGTCGCACGCATTGCTGCAAATGTAAGATTTTGCTCTGCATCAAGCCGGTCTGCTCCAAATTTTCCGGAAATATTGCCTGCCAAAGCCGATGCCGACTGCGCCTGTCCCGCAAAGCTCCCTGACAGAGGGTCGCGGCGCTCATTCAAAGCAGAGGAAAACGCTTGCAGCAAAGACGCATCACCCACAGGCCCAGTGACGCTTGCGCCCACACCGTCGCGCAAGCGCCAGCTCGCGCCACCCTGCGACGGATCAAGCGCTGCATTCACAGACAGTCTTCCCGCCAAACCCACTTCGTTGGCCGGGTCAACAAAAGCCCCGCCATCTGTAAACACACCAGGGTCTCCAGCCGCACGGGTTGCATCAAGCCCCGCTGCTTGAAAGCGCTCCCCCAAATCGCGTGCCAGCGCATCCAGCTCACTCTGGGCAGAGACAGCCGCACTGTCGCGCACCTCGAAAAGAGCCCCCAACTTGCCACCGCGCAGCGCACCTCCCTGCGGTTCGACTGACACTTCAGTGCCATTAATCGCGATACCGGACAAATGCCCGCCCTGAAGTGTCATATGCGGGACAATGGTGTGCGCGTTCGTAAACGAAAGCTCAGCAGCGCCCCCGTCAAGCAAAAGTGCACCCCCAGATGTATAAAGCGCTATGCCCTCATTGGGCCGGCGCATCTCCTTCACAGGAACCCACTCAGAAATTTCGCCAATCAGATTTTCGCGTGCATCTACAAGAGCCGAAACATCATGTCGTCGAGCAGAGCCACGGCCGATCTGAACATTCAGCTCCTGAACCTGCACCAGCATGGAGTTCAGCTCCTTGACGCCCAGCGCGATATTACGGTCAGCAGCCATGCGCGCATCCTGTGTACCCTGTGACGCCGTATTCAGCGCGCGCGTGACCGACTGGGCATCGCGCACAACCTGATCCAAGCGACCAGAGACATCAGGGCGGCTTGCCGCAGACACAAAAGAGGATTCAAGCGCCGCCAGCTTGGATGTCAACGAATTGGCTGAATCAGGCGTCCCGACCAGTGTTTCCAACTTGCTGAAAAAGTCCGAAAGGCTCGATTGCGCCGAGCGCTCGCTGTTAGCGCTGCGCATCTCGGCCACAGCTGATGGATCGCGAAAGCGGACAGTCGACAAAATGTTCACACCGCCGCCACTTCCATTGCGTGATTCAAGCTCGAGGCCCCGGCGTCCGTAGCCGTCTGTCATCACATTGGCCAGGTTAGACGAAACAACCTGCGCTGAGCGCGTCGCAGCATTTAGACCGCTGATTGCGTTGGAAAGGGCTCCGGATAAAGACATGTCACCACCTCAATGAACTACGTGTAAAAGCGCGCCACCCTTAGCGGCGCGCCAAGACCTTATCGTTTGATATTGGCCGTTTCCTGAAGCATCTCATCCACAGTCTGGATCACTTTGGCATTGGATGTGTAGGCTCGCTGTGTCTCGATCATCGCGGTCAATTCGCCAGCAACATCAGTGGTCGATTCTTCTCGGGCAAAAGCCACAATGTCACCTGTCGGGCCGTCACCAGCATCCCAGAGAAAGTAAGATCCGCTTTCAGGCGAAGGCAAATAGGTCTGCTGATCCAAAGAAACCATGCCATTTGGGTTGGGCAGAGATACCAACGGGATCTGGAAAATCGTACGGGAAATACCTGTATCAAAGAACGCATGCACATTGCCGTTTTGGTCGACCTCAACAGAGGTCATATTGCCCACAGGCGTGCCGTCTTTTGAGATCGAAACAGGGGCAAAGCTGTCAGAGAGCTGCGTCAAGCCGTCTGATGTTCCAACCATACCGATATTGATGGTCATGGCCCCTCCATCGACATTGACTTCAAGCTCGCCTGTCGCAGGGTCATATGCCCCCCCTGTTAATGTGTTTACAGAAGCCAACGTGCCCCCAGCCGCGCGGCTGTCGTCAAAAGTCAGGGTGTATTCCCCAATCACAACCCCAGGTGAGGCCGAGTCAGTGATCGTCATCGTCCACTCATTGGACACACCCGCGGCCGGAACTGTCGGAGTGAACGCAATCGAGATATTCTCAGACGTCCCCAAATTGTCATAATACTCAATCGAAAGCTCCGAAGGCACACCCGTCGAGCCTGCCTCGGTTCCTGTCGCCGGTAGATTCACACCCAGATCAACCCGTGTCGTCGGCTCCCCAGAGAATTGGTTCACATTGACTTGGACAGGCTTCAACCCGTCTGATGTATCACGCGGATAGGTCGGGACTGTCCCGTCAGGTGACGCAGGCCACCCCATCAGAACAAGGCCGGCCTCGCTGCTCAGATAGCCGTTTGAGTCGGTCCGGAAAGAACCCGTCGTGGCCAAAAGCATTTGAGGCTGGCCATTGCCTGCGTTCACCTCAGAATCGCGCGCTACAGGGAAAAAGCCGTTGCCGCGTACCGCAAGATCGGTAGGGTTTGAGGTCGCGACAAGTGCGCCGCGCTCGTCGATCAGCCGCTGGGTGGTCGTGCGCACACCCCCCGCCGAATACGTGCCGCCCGTAGATGAAATCACCATGGAATGGAAATCTGCATCCATACGCTTGTATCCGTAGGTTGCGGAGTTCGCGATATTGTCCGAGATGGTGGCGAGCCGCGTCGCATTGGCCGTCAAACCGGCCACACCGGCATTGAGCGAAGAAGAGATTGTCATGAATACGCCTTTCTGCTGCATCAAACTTACTTGAGCAGCAGATTTAAGGCGTTTCGCTTAACACAGACCTAACATCACCCAACCCAATCCTCTAAAATTGGACAGAGTTTCACGAACCCCGCCTGAGCAAGACAATCTCCAGACGGTTGTTGCGCACCGCCATAGGGTTGCTCACAGCGGGTGATTTATCCGCATGCCCTGTCTGGCGTCGGATCCGGTCACTTTTCAGGCCACGAGCTTCCAGTAGCACGCATCCGGTTCGCACGCTCTGCCGACAAGCTCCAGACGGGGTTGTCAGCCAACACAACCGGCTCTGCCTTGGTATGTGCGCCAATAGCGATACCGCTTTCTGTCAACATCGCAACCCGCGCAATCACCTCGGCAAGGTCGCGCAAGACCGCTGTGGGCTTATCCGTCCCCACATCAAACAACGCGAGGCCCTCAAGATCGAAAATCTCGATAATCATACCTTCATCTGTCACTCGCGTTACAATGTGCTTCATCGTCTCTTCCGAGACCATGCTTTCGCCACCAAGCCCCATGAGTGCTTCTTCAATTTTTCGAAAAGCCTCCTCGCTCTCGGCCACTTTATCTGCGTCTTCCGCAATACCCATCTCGCCACGCGCTTGGCGTGATTCCGTGGGGTGCAAGCTGCTGGCGCCTGTTCCGTTTTGCGGCATTGCCTCTTCCGAGAAGACAGAGTCGCCCCCGAAGTTGCCATCACCACCCCCCGAAATCCGGTTGATAGGGATGGTCGGACTAAAATAATCCGCCACGCCTTTGCGTTGCTGCTCTGTTGTTGCGTTCAACAGCCACATCAAAAGAAAAAACGCCATCATAGCGGTTACGAAGTCAGCATAAGCAACCTTCCAGGCACCACCATGGTGCCCACCAGCTATAACTTTCTTCTTTCTCTTGATGATGACTGGCGCGAGATTGCTCTGTGCGCTCATATCCACCACCTTGTTTTACTCACCCACCATCAAAGCTAAGCGCCAACTCTTACCAGTGACTTAACAAAACAAGGCATTTCAATGATCTATAAAGGCCGCATTGTGTCGCCCGGGGCAATGCGCGGGCTGAGCACGATCTTCTCGTCAAACGTCACCGAGTCATCTTGCGAGCGCGCCAGGATGATCTCTGCCGCCTTACGGCCAATCTCGGCGCGGCAAGCGTCCATACTGGCCAGAACCTTGGGCAAGCCTTGCAACAGCTCCACCCCGTTAAAGCCCGCAAGCCCAATCTGCCCGGGCACATCTATCCCCGCCTCAAGGCAGTAGAGCAAGCCGCCCGCACCGATCATGTCATTGGAATAGTAGATAAAGTCGAGATCAGGCGTGCGCTCAAGCACAGCCTTTGTCATCTCGCGGCCCTTGGCCAAGGCCGAGCCACCTGAGTAAAACTCCTGATCCGCCATCTCGATCCCGGCTTTGGCCAGCGCCTGCGTAAAGCCCTCAAACCGTTTGCGCGCGCGGTGGTCCAGCGGCATCTTTGTGCCCAAAAACGCGATGCGCCTGTGCCCGGCTGCCGCAATCGCTTCGCCCATCATGCGCCCTGCCGCACGGTGGCTGATGCCCACAGCCGTATCTACGGGCTCGCCATCCACATCCATAATCTCGACAACAGGGATCCCCGAGGCCGCAAGCATCGCTCGCGCGTTATCAGAGTGCTCAAGCCCCGCGATGATCACACCAGAGGGCCGCCACGAGAGCATCTCATAGAGCACCTTCTCTTCTTTCTCAGGCAAATAGTCTGTAATCCCGACAACAGGCTGCAAGCCGCTGTCCTCCAACACAGAGGTCACACCAGACAGAACTTCAGGGAAAGACCATGTTCTTCATCGAAGGGATGATCACAGCGACAAGGTTCACCCGCTGGCTCGCAAGCGCGCCCGCAATCTTGTTGGGCACATAGCCCAGCCGCTTTGATGCGGCGAGCACCTTTTCCCGCGTCGCGTCAGACACATCGCCACGGTTGCGAAGCACACGGCTCACCGTCATCTCCGAGACACCCGAGGCTTCCGAAACATCCCTCAAAGTCAAAGGCCGAACACTGCGCTTCATCATGTTGCAAACCCTCACACTGCTGCCAGCAGACGTTAGCGCAAGCACCAAGCCCCCCGCAAGCGCGATGAAAGCGAAGCGTGCAGCTTCGTTAAGACTTGCAGGCCCAAAAGGTTAACGTTAAGAGGCGTTAACCATGTTTTAGAGCCTTTTGGTTAACGCGCTCGGTTTTGGCCAAGCACTGCCATACCGCGCCAGACCAACGGCAAGAAACCGCCCCTTGAAAGGGCAGAAAAGCGCCCCTTGCTGCCAGCCGATCAGGCAACGCACAGCGCAACAAAAACACCCCGTCATAACGACAGNTCAAAAGACATCCCGCGTTATACNCAGGGACTCTGCTTCGCACAAAACTCGTTTGGGAAAGTCGCTCAAAACCACGCCCCAAAACGCAAAAAGAGCGGGCCAAAGCCCGCTCTTTCCGTAACTCAAATCCGCGAGGGATTAGAAGTTGAAGCGTACACCGAAGTCAGCTTGTGTGTTGCCAGCAAAACGCTTCACAACACCACCGCGGAGCGATGTGCCACCACCGAGGTCGTGGTTGAAGTCGATGCCGTATGAATCATCTTCAGCCAGAGCCAAAGCGTCGTTGTCATCTGAAGCATAGTAAACTTCTACGTTTGTGGCTGCACCTACATCCATGCTGCCTGACAGAACTGTGCGCGCACCGTTTGTGCCGTTGTCTGTGTATGAGAGGCCAACGCCTACTGCACCGATTGTGCCTGCAACAGAAGCTGCAAACTCAGTGTCAGTAACTTCGTTTGAGTCTTGTGCAGCCAATGTAGCTGTCCAACCGTTCATCGTGTATGAACCGAAAGCCGCAACGCGGTCATTCGTGTCAGAAGCAGAGATGTGCGCTGAGAAGTCACCAGCTGAGTACATAACTTCAACGCCGTTTGTACCAGATACACCAACGCCGCGTGATGTGTAGCCATCGCCTGCGTAAGCTGTGTAGTCATAGCCAAGACCTGTGAGGC
>P_2C_Liq_3_UnCtyDRAFT_100062_pt1 | contig 28908 bp, 28 predicted proteins | sample Pon2CUnioCityCA_3_FD_9720 | JGI IMG/M metagenome (IMG submission 9720)
ACTTTTCCTCTATGACCAAATGTCATCAGTCTAGTAAATTCAGGAGTATACATAAAACTCAATAGTATTTCAGGAGTGTACGCATAAAATCCAGGGGCTCCGTCTCTGTTGCGCCATTTAAAATACCTATATACAGTATCTTCGTTTTCTTTAACTTGAAAATACCAATCATTGGTAGATTCTATTCTTCTAAAAATAGGATCGCCGTGTCCTGCTACTATGTAACCATCCAACTGATCCCACAGTTTTAAATGACTCGGAAATATAGGACTATTACAGTTTAGTGCATATGCATACGTTTCTAGATCATTTTCTAGAAACTTTTCGATGTCGATTTGTATTTCGTGCAGTTTGATATTGTTTTCTCTACAAAACTTTCTAGCAAAATACAAATCATATTCGTTTAGTTCGCCCTTGAACTTTGTTGTTGCTACTTTGAAAGGTATACCGGCTTCCATAAACGACCTAATCACACATTCACTGTCAATACCACCACTGTAGCTTATCCAGATAGGTTGATTGCCAGCACGTTCTTTTATAAGGTGTGCAGTTCTAATACATTCGTCTTTGTATGACAACACTGTGTGTTTGGCTTTTGAAAACTGCAAGGAATATGTTTGATCAGAAGACGATCGAAACTGATAATCGTATACTTTATCATAACCGTATTTTATATGATTGTTGTAGCTAAACTCTATCATAAATCTAATCTCACATAGCAGTTTGGACCGAACTCAACATTTTGATTAATCCACTCACTAACTTTAACAAACCCTACATTTGAATAAACACTCAAACTCTGTTCTCGAGGAAGGCTCCAAATGTATTTACAACCTTGTTGTTGTGCGTGTTTGATAGTTTCATTAAGCAAAGTAGCGCCAATACCTTGTCTTCTATACCGATTGCTTACCCAAAGTCCCCTACTTCTGTATTCAAATCTGTTTACTATGTGTCCGCTGTTAACACCAACTAGATCGTTGTCGAGATACAATCCTAAAAATACAGGGTTACTGTATTCTAGATTGTATACTTGTAAGTTTTCTTCCTTGTAGTATGTCATAGAAGAAACTGGCCGAATAGTTTCTCTACCCGGCCAGAGCTTGTCTTTCCATATTGACTCTATTATATCAAAGTCAATCTCTACTGTCATTGAAGCAGCCAGGACTCCCAGCGCTCGTTAATACGTTCGCCATGTTCTGCCCACCACGCACCATCACGACCGAATGCCGTTGACATATTATTAGCATATGTTGGCATTGCTGTTGTCATGTCTAGTCCGTTGTCTGGATTGATCCAGTTACCTGTGTTCATTGCAACACTACTCTGACGAGCCGGACCGTAGCTGATAACTTTACTGATTTCAGCTAATGCTTCAGGACTGGTTGTGCTACGTAGAAACTCTTTAACATCGTCTGTCATACGACCTTTTACAACAACCCAGTCTGTAACAGTGTAGATTTGATGGTCCCAAATCGTTTGGATTGGCTGACCTTCGATTACGCTAGCTGTCCAAAAACGACCATTATAGTTTGCTGCAATGTCTGCTTCCCCTGCTGCAATCTGCTGAATACCCGTTGCTGCTTTGTCCCACCAAACAATACTGTCTTTGATCTTGTCCATCATAGCAAATGCACGATCAAGTCCTTCGTCGGTTGCTAGAACATCACGTACTACTGCACGATCAACACCATCTGCAATCAGTGCCCACTCTAGGTTATTGAATGCTTTTTTCTGCAGGCCACGTGTTCCTGGAAAACGTTCTACATCAAATACGTCTGCTACAGTTTGAGGACCATTATTGCCGTATTTGTCTGTGTTGTAGGCAAACTGAATGCTGTACAGGATTTGTGGTGCACCGCATGGTTCAAGGAAATCACTAAAAAAGTCCTTGCTTGCCGGAGTACCGTCTGGTGCTGGTGCTAGTACTTCGTCAATATCAAAGTTTTCTAGTAACCCTTCGTCACAAGCTTGTGTGATTGCTTCTGGACGTAGGTTGATTACGTCCCATTCTACATTTCCACTTTCGACTTGTGCTCTTAGTGCACCGAGTGCATAATCACTGTTAGGAATCACATTTACTTTGACTCCAGTCTCGTTTGTAAACGGCTCAAACATTGCTCTTTCTTGAGCTTTAAGCCAGCTTCCGCCATATGTGACTACATTAATGCTATCTGCAGATGCAACATTAACAGTCGAAAGTACGGAAAAAGTTGCTACAACAGCTAGTTGTTTTAACATATCGATTTTCTCCTTGTGTTCAATATAAAAATATAGTACAACAATATCAATAGGTTGTCAAGATTTTTTTTAGATTATTACCAAGTTGTGGCTACTAAATGAAGTCGTTCTTCCTTACTGCTGTTGAAAGCAGTATGCCATGTATGCTTTGTCTCAGTAAGATACCAAGTATTTTTTTCTAAATGTTTGACTTCGTTTTCGACTACCATAAGACAACCTACTTGAGTTTTCATCGGATAATGAATACGCTTGGTATTATCTTGATGCCAAGTAAGGCAAGTCTTTGGCTTGCTGTTCATTATTCTTATACGGCCAATATTATATTGAGAAGTTAATGCCCTGTAAACTTCTTCAAACAAGGTGCCCTTAAACTGAGTACACAGTTCGGTAAAGTCAGTTTCTTTTAGTTTTTGTTCTCTCAATGGCGTAATAAGTTTTCCTTCTTCGGTGTAATAGGATTTATCCCATTCAAATCTTAAACTTCCTCTACCGTAATGAATATCATTTTCTTTGCCTTTCATGGAATTTAAACATATCTGGTCATTGATTGTTTCACCCGAGGGTGTTTTATACCAATGGAGTTTGCCGTCGTTGAACATTTTTTGAAATTCTTCATACAAGTCGTATACCGGAAGATTGTCAAGTTCTTTAAAATAGTTCATACACACTCCAATATTTTTTCTACTGCTTCGTCAACACTAATATACATCTTTTCTGTCATATTAGGATATTTGGCTAGAATTTTTTCTGTTCCTACATACCCAAACCATACATATTTAATGTTGAGATTGCACCCGTATGCATTTAAATCTTTACACAAGTGCTTTAACGACACCTTATGCATTTGATATGTTAAAAGACCGCTGTCAAGTCTAGATGGCAAACTTTGTTCGGCTATTCTACTTCCAACGTTGATAATAGTTTTATTAGTGCTTCCCCATTTGTAGAAAGCATCCATTAACATTTCGCTTTGCCCAAATCCTGCATATGCATTGTTTATTAGCACGTTACAGTGTGATGCATCGTGTAGTATTTTTAGACGATCGTCGCGGTTTGTAATATCGTAACCGTTGCTTCTGCTAAACCCAATAGCATTAGGCGATAGGTGTTGATAAAGATGTTTTCCGATACCATCAGTGTGACCAGTTATAGCATACATAAACATATTTATCTGTTGGATTTGTCTTCTAAAGAATAAATGATAAATACTGTAGTAGGAGTAATAACATGTTCAATAGTATGATTAAAAAATCGATAATAAAAAGTCAGCGTTGCCAAAGAAACTGGGATTTAGATAAAAGTATTCCCAAAGACGATATTGATTTAATAGAAACAGCTATAACACAATGTCCTAGTAAACAAAATATTGTATTTTATAAACCATACATGATTCAAGATCGTAATACCATAGAAAAAATACATGCTTGTACAAAAGGATTTTTAAGATATTCAGATGGCACTGTAGAAACTAATAGTCAAACATTGGCCAACTTGTTAATAGTATTTGTAGAAGATCCAGGATATGAGAATACGAAAAAACGTAATACTCAAACAATGGCAAGCAATGAAGATATAAATAAAAATAGATTGCACAACGATAAAATGCTAAGTGTAGGAGTAGCTGCTGGGTATTGTAACCTAACAGCTTCAATGTTAGGATATAGCACAGGTTGCTGTACTTGTTTTGACAGCAAAGCAATACAAAATATATTAGGGTCTGACGAAAAAGTCCTATTACTTATGGGTGTAGGATACTCAGATGATAGTAGAAATCGTAGAGAACATCATAATAATAGTAATTTTGTTTTTCCTACATTAGGTAAAGATTTAAAAGCAGTTAGATTATAACTTTTCAAACTCGATACCATAGTTTAAACTGATTCCTAACTTGTAAGTGGCAGACTTTTTTGTTAACTTTTCTGCCCAATGTATTCTGCAACTATCAAAAATAATCAAGTTGCCAGGTTTCCAACTGTGTTCTTTTTCTATAGAAAGGTTTTCAAATGTACTATAAGGCACAAACCTAGGTTCGTCTATGTGTTCTTTCCACCAATCGTAAGTTATAGTACTTTCTTTCTCTAAGTACTTGACACCGTCAGTTTTATAATCATATGCAAAATAAACGCCACAACTTTTTTGTCTTTTGATTTCTTTGGAAATATCGTCAGATTCTTTGCATCCGTTGCGCATTCTAGTGCTAGGTCCATAAAAGTATTGATTAGCAGTATACAACTTAGGATAATCTGTTGTATCTATTTCAACAGGCACTACAACACTCCTAGTACCAACGAGACCTTTTTTATTCTCATCGGCTCTAAAATCTCTATTATCAATATGTACATCGTGTGGCGGATAGTTAATACAAAATGCAGTATCACCTATAAGTATTTCGTTTGAATTTAGAAAAGGCTCGACGTATTTTTTACTAAAATCTTGTATAATACTTTGTCTGTGTACTGATCCTTTACGATACCAAAATAAAGTTTCTGGAAGTACTGCCGGAATATCTAAATATTCGTATGCAAAGTTTTTTAACTCTTGTAAAACATCTGCAGGTATATGATCTTCAACAGAATAAGATTTATTTTCGCTGTCTATTATTTTTTCTACTGTGCTGTTTAACGCAAAGGCATCATTTTGACTCATTGGTATTTTCATAATACTTCCTCTTGGGTATTTTGCTGTCAGCACTACTAACACAACTGTCAGTAATACAAGGTGCAGGTGCATTAAAAAGTTTGAATCCAGTTTCGACATTGCCTAGTGGAACATCATGACAACTGTAACTGCGTTTTACACTACCGTCGGGCTCACGTATGATAATACCTTGATATCCAGCATTGCAGTTCCAACCTTTGAATTTGTTGAAGTTGAATGCATTAAAACGTTCTGCTTGATCCATATACCATTTTTTGCCGTCTTTGTCTTTGAACTCTACTTGCATGTGCCAAGGAATAGTTGTGTCTAACTTTCCATCGACTCCGGCAGGGATTTCAAATGTCGGTTTAGGACGTTCTGCCCATTTGCGTTTACTCTCTGTATATGCACGTTGTGGCATACCGTTGTGCAGTCGCTTTAGGTTATCATCAGTATACCCATCAACTACTCGACTAGCTGTAGGGTCGCTTTGAGGCTTCAACGTCACGTTTATACCCTGTTCGTGAAAGAACAGGGCGTTTTCCCAATCACGTTCAAACCAGTCCGGAACCATAACCATATTGATTGTAACTTGAACATCGTGCTCCTGACAGAAGATTAGTTTGTCTGCAAAGTCTTGCATCTTCTCTTTTGTGTTCAGGTGTTCTGTATGCAGACTTGCTGTGATACTAGCACGATGAAATGGCTTAACTGCTTCTACATACTGTTCAAACCACGCCATGTTGCGACTACAGTTCGATGTCATATGTACACTGGTGTAGTTGGTATTGCCTACATCATCTGCTAGATGTTTTAATATGTCCAAGTATCCAGGATGGAAAGTAGGCTCTCCTCCCGACAAGGAGAAGTGGAAAGAGTTGAAGCCGTTGTCTCTGGCTTGACGTTTGATTTCATCCACTGTGTGCAAGCAGAGTTCGGTAGGACGGTGGTCTTTACGGTCACTGCGGGCATAAGGCCAACAGTAGGAGCATCTGTAGTTGCAGAATCGTCCCAGTAACCAACTAACAGTAAATATATCACGATAAAGCAAAGTACGTTGACCAACACTAACAATATCGTCAAATGGTATCTTTGTAAAATCGTAGTTGCTCCATTTTAAATCTTCATTCATGCTATTATTATACATTATTTTAACTTTGTGTCAATCTATTATGTTATAAATATACTTATTAACGGATATAACTACAATGAAAACATATGAAAAAATAGAAGTTGTCAAGCAAGAGTTAGCAACCAAGTATGCAAATATAGTTAAAAATAAATTTCCTACAAGAACATTAAAACTAGAAAAGTGTACTAGAGATATATTGTTGGTAATAGATTCATACATAGATGTATTAAAATATAGTGACGAGGATCGCAGAAAAAGTTTGTTTAACACATCAGATTTGATTTCACATAGATTTTTTGGACCCAACTATAAACAGTTAAAAGGTGATATTTCTGTCGAGCTTGAAATACATAAAATGCTGCACAAGGATCTTCACGAAATACTCAACGGACATGTTGCTGAACAAAAAATCTTAAAAAAATGTGTTAAAATACTTTTGAATAAATTGCAAAACGGAATAGATGATTACGAAGAGAACCATATAGTAAACCTTTTAAAAGAAAGATATCAGTGTCGCGCCTTCAGTAAAAAACCTGTAGAATTAGAAAAAGTACAAATACTGCTAGATGCATTAGAACTTGTACCAGCAAAACAATGTATTCAGCCTATGAGGGTAGACGTGCTAGGGCCAAAAGCGTTAACAGATAAAGAGTTTATTTACAATGACACAATATGTACACTTAACACATCCTGTATGAATCCGCAAGTTTTTGCACCTTTGTCTTTTGTTTTTACTCAAAGAGTTCAGTTTGATGAAATCACACAACAAGAAAGAGAACAAATCCCAGAACTAAATTGGGACAGCAAATCATGTGATAAAAATAGATTTATTTCGCTAGGTATGAATATAGCAGTATTAACACTAACTGCTAAATCTCTAGGACTAGAAGCTGGCTTTTGTAATGCAGTAGGTCCAGGATCTTACAGTCAAGAAATCTTAAAACAATCAATGATGTCAGATTTTATTTTAGGAATAGGATATCCACGAGAGAACTTTAGCTATCCTAGAACACGACTTAACCCCGATGATTCTACTAGACAATATCAAGGAACACTTCTTAAGACTACCGATCCTAAACAGTCTTCCTTTTCAGATTGGATACACTTACGTGGGTTTTAATCTAACGAAATATCAATATAATCTTCAATATTAATATTTCGTATTCTATCAAAATGCGATATAGTAGCTAGCATCTTCTCTCTCACTTGCAAGTCAGTACCGTTTTCAACTGACTTTTTGTAAAACATATGAGTGTTTTTTAATGTATCGTTTATCGTATCAGGTAGTCTTGACATAACATCTTCTAAGTTCTTTAGCCCTTGATCCAGTTCAGTCTGTGTAAGCCCACTAACTAAAAAATCTGTCGGCTGATGGATATGTCCAAAATAGTAGAGATTTTTTGGAAATTCATTATACAACTTTTCTACAAGAAATGGAAACGTTTTAAAGTTTAAGCTTAATACTAATATTCCAAATGTACCTATTACATTGTTGTTTTCCATTGTATACTGATAAAACGTTTTTAGATTGTTGTAAACAGTGTTCCAGTCTGCAGGATATCTTATGTATTCGTTTGCTTTTCCATAGTCTTCAATACTGTGTACTACGCTTACATGATGTATTTGTTTTAAATATTTGTGATACTTAGTAATGTCAAATGTATTGTTGATATTAAGTATAACAATCGCCTTGCTGCTCTTTCCTTCAGCCACTCCTTTTAGTATTTCTTCGATTTCCGGCATAACAGAGGTTTCTCCACCGTTTATCTTAAAGCGCCAGACTTTTTTGTAAATAGGTTCTATTTTATGCTTGTTTTGACTATACCAGCTGCCTACAACAATAGGGCCTGTGTAGTTTCTATGTTTTTTGCTTTCAAGTGCATATTGACTACTTCGATTACTATTGCACATAACGCATTTGCTATTACAAAAGTTACTAGGTTTGATATCTAAATAATCAATTTCACTAACGTTTCCGACAGCAGTTTCTTTACCTGTAAATGCTGTACCAAAATCCTTTTCATACTTTTTGATCTCGTGTAATCTTTTACTTTCGTATCCTTGTTGTTCTTTTTTGTAACATATTCTTTCACAAACTGGGTTAGATTTACCATCTAACATATCTTGACGGAGTGTCATAAAATTTTCACTGTTGTATTCTTCAGCAAGTTCTTTACTCGGATCTAACGGATTGTCAAAGTTAGAACTAAATTCGCAACAAGGAGAAGGACTTCCGTTAGTATTGATACACAGATGTTTCCACAACAACGGACACATCTTATGCTCACGATGATCCATATTAATCTCTATCTCTAAACAAAGATATACGCAATCCTGCTTTGGTTTTAAAAGGATTCTTACCTAATGTACTACAATGAATTTGCGCAGTATCAAATGTCATTACGCTGCCGGGTGTCCAATCAAATGTATTTTCAACAGTTAATCCTGTATAACGTTCGATTGTGCTCGGTGCTTCGTTAAAAAAGTTTTTTTCAAACTCCTCTTTAGACATAGGCCGATCACTAATAGTTGTAGGGCCATTTAAGTCATATACATGATCAATAAGAGAATAGTCTGTAAAACTTCTATAATGAGTTGTGCTCTTAAACGGGCCGTAATCTAGTGTACACCCTGTGTCGATAACTCTCTGGTCAAAGAACGTAATATGTGTAGTGCGTTCCGGAAGTATATACAAAGGTATCAGTATACTTCTGTAAGTTATTCGATTTTCTGAAAACTCATTATTCGGCTCCGGCATGTCTGTGTGTATTCCGTATTGATGCGGAGTATGAAAGAAGTTTCCTTGCCAGCTGACCACACTGTCAAAGTCTATAGTGTCTCCAATAACATCAGACAGCCATGGCAAGATATACTTTTCGCCTAGTGTTGCAAAGTTTCCTCTAAAGAACAGATTGCCAGTTGGACTTGTTCTCCAGTTTTCTGTTTCCCTAAACATAAAATCTACTAGTTTATCTCGTTGATTCTTGTCTAGTACATTATGGTATTGCTTGCTTTCTTTCATGAAAGATCTATATTGATTTCTGTAATCGTCATCAAATCTTAACATTATTGTTTCCTTACTTTTGATAGTATTAATATTACTTATTGTCGGTATCGAAATATCTAGTAAATAATGGCTCAACTTCTAGAAGAGATTCATTGCGTATTCTGTCTAAACTATTTGTATAGTCTACAAACTTTTTCCAAAACTCGTTGTGATAACTATCAGAATTCATATATTTACATATACTGCTTTCGATATTCTTAGCTTGTTTGACTATGTGTTGATCAAAGTTATTTTCTTGTATCCAATCAACAAAATCTTTAAAGTTTTGTGCAACTTCTAGTTTCATTTCGTTTGGTAATACACGTATATTTAAATGCTTAGGATGATGAGCAACATGATAACTGATAATCGGTTTGTGCTTACTAGAACTGATTTTGTTAAAGTTACTGTACTGTAGTTTCCATTTCATAAAATCAACCATGTGATTGACATTATATGCTGTAACCGTAAATGCTATCCACGCATTAATGTTTGGAGGCAACTGGTCAATAGTATTCAAGTTTTTTAGAATCTTTGACCATTTTACTGGATGACGTTGGTATTCTAATACCTGTTCCATACCATCAACACTTGCTCCAATATTAACACTTTTAAACTTGTTCCACAAGTTTACAACTCTAGTAGGTATTGTAGTCATATTGGTATTATATTCTATCACAATGTCTTTTGCTACGTTTGATTGTATACACTTTTCCAAGAAATCATAATGGCGTTCAATCAACATAGGCTCGCCGCCGGCAAAGTATATATGACGAATGTTTTCAATGTTTGATTCCAACTGTTTCCAGAATATTTCATTGTTCACCCATTCGTAGTCTTTTGCAAACAGTCTGTTTCCTTTTTCTTCAATAACTACATCGCCACTAGTATCACTAAATGTATTAGACCCTGTTAGTTGTATCCAATCAGTATACCAACTATCACTGTCAGTTGGACCACACATACGACATTTTAAGTTGCAGAAGTTGCCGAATCTAAGATCATAATATTGTAATGGTATTTTGTTAGTATCAATTGCACCATTAATATCAGTAAGATCTTGCGCTTTTGCAATGTCAAACTGATTCCAACGTAGCGATTCATATTGTCTGCGACTTTGTAGACCGTTTTCTTCTTCTGTCTGACATCTGCCGCACTCCTGACTCCATATTCCATTTAACATATTCTTGCGCATAGACTTCATTAAATCGGCGTTGCGAGATTCTGTTAAGTTATCTTTGCCAGCATTGTATGCTGTGCCATCAGATTTACGTATTACCCCTTTGTTCGGCGTTACGTTTGCTTGACAACAAACTCTAACATCGCCATTGGATCTAGCAGCTTGAAAAATCCAAGGTATAGGACAAAAAGTATTAGACATATTTTATATTTCCTCAATGAGTAGTCGGTGGTGAATATTTATGTAAACACTTATTACATATTTCGTATGTTTTGTTTTCCCAAGCAGGATATAAATCTTTTCTAAAGTTTTCTAATATTTTTTCTAGTGAATTTTTATTAATATTATTAAACTCTTTGTATTTTTTTACCGGAAAACTGGATGTTTCTTCAAGTTTAGTAGATATAAAACAACAAGGCCACACATAACCGTTTTCATCTATGGATATTTTACCTTCTTCACCAAACGGACACAAATATATATCAGATGTATTTTTAGTAAAATCTTTTGTAGAATCAAACTTTTTAAAATATTTAGAAACTTTATAGTTTTTATTAAAATCTTCTACGCTAGGTCCGGTAATAATGTATTCTTTTAGTTTATTTTTATATTTGCTAACTTTGATAACATCTTGTCTGTTTCTAAAAGTAATAAAATGAGTACATCCTATATTTTTAGCAGTGTTTTCCATTTCTTTTATTTGATGTTTATTGTGATCAAATATAATTGCTCGCCATCTTGATTTGCCGCCGGCATCGTTAAAACTTTTAATATTATTGATTAATGTATTCCATTTTACATTTCTTCTGTATATATGGTTGGTGTCTTCAAGACCATCTACTGAGAAACTAACTTGATGCCTTTCGAACTTCGACAAACACTCTGCTAACTCTTTCCACCATAACGTGTTTCTTAGTCCTCCATTAGAAGATATTTTTATGAATAAATCTTTTCTTTTTTTAGACAGTTTATTCAACATAGGAATCAAGTTAGGATGCATAGCAGCATCGCCGAGATTCCCGTCAAACATCAACATTCGAATATTTTCTAAATTTTTAGTATCAATAATAGAATTCCAGGTATATTCATCTATATGTTTTAGAGTTACATAAGACTGTAACTCTGCTCCATTTTTGTTTCTATGACATGCGCCGCAAAATGCATTACAATAAGAAGTTAACTCAATCTCTAAAATTGAAGTATTTTTATAATCGTAAAACATTACAGTATCTCCGGAACAATATAAGGCTGTATCTTCTTCCACAACCATGGATTCAAATCTTTCCAAGTTTCTCCTCTAATATCGTTAAGCTTGATATCATTACGAATAAACATGCCAAAATCACCCGGTTGTTCTAACTCGCTGATCAACAGTTTGAATACTTTGCCATTCTTGCCGTAGCTTTTGGCTTTCGTTTCCAGTTGTTTGATTAGGTCCTGCTTTATTTCATCGGGTATGTGCCGAGGCATAATCCAGTTAGGACCATCTACTACTACATAGTCGTGATACAGTTTGTTTTTTAAACACCACATGATTAAATCTTCGACCATGTTTATATTGTAAATGCTTGCTACACTGTGAACGTTAAAGTCTACCGGATAATCAGCAAACGTTTGTTTATACCATTCTACGTTTTCTTCAACTTGTTTCCAGTTACTGCCTTTGCGTAAAAAATCGTTCATAGTACCATAACTATCTATGCTAAATGTTATGGTTATTTTTTTACATTGTTTAAGCAACTCGGTTAGTTCTTCATTAGGACGCTGCGTAGTATTTGTAACCAGTAAGATCACTAGCTTGGATAAGTTGCATTTTTTAAGTAACTTGATAAACTTTTCTTGTTCCATCAATGGCTCGCCGCCCAACATCTTAATAAATCGCAAATCTCCTAGTTCGTAATCTTCAATAATACTATTACGAGCCAAAATACCACGCTGTTCAAATCCATAGGACATTTTCTTAGCATCGCTGTACCACTGTGTACTAAGATCAGGTCCGCACATTCTACATTTGTTGTTGCAAACATTACTAAATGCTAAATCTAAGTTGGTTAGTTTGGGTGTTGTGCCGCGACCTTTTACAGGCAATCCAAAATCAGTTGTTGGACTGTTCATATCTGTTCTCATACTTTTGCCGCTGGCTTCTTCGTCAGCGTAACACTTGCTACATCCTTCAACGTACTCATCATTTAGCATACGTTCTCTAATGTCCGCAAGAAACGGATGATTAAAAGGATCAGGATGGGCTGTGGTTAGGTCTTTGGGTACTGTTTCTTCACGAAAATAGCAGCACGGACGTATACCACCATCTGGACGTATTGCCATATGATGAAATGGCAATACACATCTATGTTTCCACATACCAGTTCTCCGGTTGCATAGGATCGATACTTAGTTCATTTATATTTAAATGTGCTGGTTGATCAATTATCCATTTAATATACTCAGCTGCTGTATCGATACTCATTGTTTTTCTTGTAGGATGCTTTTCTTGGTTGTTGTCTAACGTGCCGAAGCTGATATAACTTATTTTTGGTCCGTTGCTCCATACACCGTTTAGTCCAAGTGTATTACTGTAATCTCTCAAAGCTTTCTTTTCAGCATTGTAAATCCATGCGCCGCCTTTTTTAACTCTGTCGGTTGTGCTACCTATGTTAATAATGTGACAGTTGTGATTTTCTAGTATGCATTTATGGTATACAATATTCAACATTACACTTTGATTAAACTTGTACAATGCTGCACAGTTGACAAACACGTTGTGTGCTAACACTGCTTCGGCTAGACGTTCTTGATCTGCTTTTTTACCAAAATCGTATCCTGTGGTTCTACTGCAAAACTCTGCATCAGGATATATTTTAGCAAGTGCGCCCGATAGGCCTATTTTGTTATTTCCGGTTATGATCATCTAATACCTCTAAACTTACATGGTTCTTTAATACTTCTAAATATTTGTCATTTTTCATACTCTTTGGAGCACACAAACCGCAGCCACATGTTTGTTTTGGACAAATCACAGTTGGCATTGTGCCCGATTCTAGTTTTTGACGTAGATCTTCTATTAGCTTCTTGCCTTCACTGATTTTACCAATGGCGCCTCTTGTGCCGTCTAGTCTAGCTTGACAAGTTTGGTGATGGAATACTCTATCAGTTTGTTGCTCTAAATGCAGGAAGAACCAGTTTACACTACAGTTCCATCCTTTGAACTCTCTAAAATCTACAAAGTTGCTTTTTCTTGACTCTGTACCTTTGCTCAACATCATGTCTCTGCTGCCGCAGCACGGTCTTCCAATACTGTTTCCAAGCTTTTTAGCATTTTTTACAACATCTCCAACTGCACTGTTGGCATATGTAGCATCATTTTTTTGTTTCCAGTATGTTTTCATCCATGCTAGTTGTTCTTCGTTGTATTTGTGAGCAAAACTAGGCTTACTATCCGGTTCTTCGCCGATCACTCTTGGAACAAAATCAACTTCATGTGCTTTTAAGAACTCGCACAACTCTACACATTCGTCAAAATACTCTGCGTGAAACATAACATTGACACTTACGGTAAACTCATGCAGCGAACCTTGATAGGCAAACTGTAGTATTCTATCTTTTACTTGTTGTTTTAGTTTATCATCGCTTTCTGCATGATAGCTGACTGTTGCATGACCAAAGTTTTCCATAACTGCTTGGCCCATCTTTTCGCTCATTGCACCATTAGTAGTTAGTGCAAATCCTGCTTCCCATTTGTGTTTGTATTTTTCTTCATACTGCTGTTTTAGATATTTTGCAAAAGGTATAAAGTTAGGGTTAACTGTAGGTTCTCCGCCTGTAAACCCAAAACTTGCTACTTTGTGATTTCTATAAGTCATATATAGGTCAACATATTCATACAAAAAGTCTACATTATTTTTTAACTCTTCTAATGTAGCATGTTTGCTGTGGTTATCGTGTCTATGTACAGGACAATACGTGCAGTCGTAGTTGCAGCGTCTACCTGTATCCCAAGTAACTTGAAAAACTTTACCTGTTAATAGGTCGATTGTATCAAAGCTCATTTATTTCCCTAATCGTTTGATGTACTCTACTGTCTGCCCAGTCTCGTTCCTCACACCACCAACATTGTTTACACTCTGGTATATGCATTCCGTCTTTGTAGTCTTTAAAATGTCCGCAAGCATTTTTTACAGCATCGTGATGATTGATGTCACCTTCGCAACTACGAGTTAACTTATACAACTCAAGTATATCGTTGATATGGTACTGTGCTACAATCCAATCCTTTTTTACAAATCTAAAAGGATGTGCAAATACACTGTTTACTTTTCTACTCTTAAACCAAATGTCAGACAAAGTTCCCTGTTCTGCATCTTTGTCTCTATTGGTCATTCTATCCTCGCGTAAATCGTCAGGATTTTTGCTAGTAGCATTAAACACAGCATCAAGATTGTAATGCCAGGCTGCAAACTTATTGTAACTTCCTACTATAATCTGGTCGCCACTGCGTCCGTCAATAACAGGACCGATTACTCCGTGTTCTAACTCAGGAGGAATATAACACAAATGTCTTTTTGATACGATTTTAGGAAACTTATTTAAAAGCCACATGTAAACTTGCTGAGATATATAACCTTGCCACGGTCGTGTTTCCCAACAACGCTGATATGTTATAATATCTATTTGTGTGTTAAGTTTGTTTTCTTGAATAATCATACACAACAAATAAGTTAGTAATGCACTATCTGCGCCGCCGCTGAGATTTATACCAATACGTTTCCAATCTGAATCAAAAGGAATATCTAACCCACTAAAAGTAGTCTTAATAATCTCTGGAGATAATGTTTTGTATAGTTTGTTATTGGTTTTATACATTTCTAATAATCTCCTCATTTACAAACTTGTAATTTTGTATGTGATCGTTAAAGGTTTGTTTCCATATACCATCACTTTTGCGTATGTAAACTTTAAATGCTTCCCAGTGTTTTTGTTCCGCTTGATGATTCAAAATATATTTTTCAATATTTTCTACAGCCTGTAATGCACTTGTTTTGGCACTTTCTCGTATATTAGATACGCAAAAGTTGGAAATATAATCTTTTGTATCGTTGATATCTTTCAAAGTTTGTTCTTTAAAATTCAACATCATTAATGCTGGGTTCATATAATCAGGAGTAAAAATAATACTACTGTCTATGTGATTTACATCCAATGTTAAAAACCCTTCAAATATATCTTTTATTTCCATAATCTGGTATGCACCAGTTGTACAAACCAAGTTAACTTCTGTTTTACTGTTAACACTTCTAAATGATTCAATATTGGTTTTAAGTTTATTCCAATCACCTTGTCTAAAATACGGATACAATCTTGGACCTGCATCTACACTTATCATTATACGACTCATTCCAAACTTTTGCAAGAGATTACTTAGTTTTATTGGATCAAAATCAGTATTAAAGTTAGTATGAAACATCACAAGCATGAATCGTGCATTTGGGTGTTCGCTGAGTTTTTCTAATGCAGGAAAAAACTGTTTTTGATATAATACTTCGCCGCCGGCAAAATCTACACGCTCTAATCTTGGAAAGTTTTGATTTAAATCCTCAACTATTTCCAATGCACGTTCTGTGCTAATACTCATAGTTAGGTCATCATCTGGTGATTTTCTATGCATTGCACCGGTTAGTTGATGCAGCTGATGTTGTCTATCTTCGTCGTCGCTTTCATAACGTTTTAGTTTACTCATCCAGCCGCTGCTAAACACCTGACTGCAATGCAAGCAACTCATATTGCAACTATGACTAAATCTTATTTCGGCTGTACGCAATCCTTGAAAATCAACACTGCCGTCATCGTTGTAATATTTTAAGTTTACCGATTCTTCCTGACGCATACTTGTGCCACTGTTAGCACATTCAACACGTTCACACATATCGCAACCGCCGGGCCAGACGCCGTGCATTAAATCTCTGCGATGTTGTTTAAAACTTTCGCTGTTAAAAAACTTGCTTGGAAGATATTCTTGATCAAGTATTACAAGCTGATCACTTTGTTGCGGACAACTTGTAACAAACCCATTCTTAAAATTTATTCCACCAAGTGCATAGTAGCATGGTAAACTCATTTAACTAAAAACTTATCCATATTATCTGTACCCCATTGACGTTCTTTGCAGAAGAAACAATATCCACACGCTGGAGGTTGTTCGTCTTCAATATGCATCCACATTTCACCAAGAACTTTGGTATCAGCTTCGCAACTACGAGTTAAATCAAGTAACTCCTGTAACCCAAAGTTTTCGTATTGTGCCATAACCCAGTCTTTTTGTACTAGAGCAAACGGATTGATAACTGTTGCATTTACTACATGATCAATACCGTGTTCTTGTAAAACATCTACAGTTCTAAATTCAGGAGCATTAGCAAAATCTTCTGGAGGATTCATAGTTGTACCACTATAAATAAAACTCCATTTTTTACGATTAATCAAATAGTCTTGGTATGTAACTGTAGAAAGCACATCACAGTACATTAGATCAGTTGCGTATGTTTGATTGAGATGACGGAGACCTAGTTTTTTCATTTTTACTATTTCAAGATCAGGAGGAATAAAACCCCAATCCTGTTCGCCGACTGTATTTGGAAAACGTTGTTTCATCCATTCAAATACATCCTTTGCAGGTTTTTCTAGCCACGGCTTGGTATCATAAAAACGTACCATGGTAGTTGCATTAATCTTTACTTTACTACCAGTTTTTTCTGCAAGATCACAAAGTATGTAGAACAACAAACTGCTATCAGCGCCGCCACTTAAACTAATACCTATTTCATTAAAACCAGAATCAAAGTGTATAGGCAACCCATTTACATTATGCAAGTCTGGATACTTTTTTCCATGATAGTTTTCGTAGTTTTTAATAAACTTTTCGTCACTATATTTTTCTTTTAATAAATCAAACGTCTGCATTAAATATTCCTTTCATCTCTGGAAATGTGTCTTCAAATTTTATTCCTCGTTGCGCATCACACAAGTTTAAAAATTCTTGCATTTCAGGCAGGCGCACACTCCAATCTTCCGATTCCATAAACTTTACCATACCTTCTAATCTGCTAATGCCGTAACTGGCTTCTCTCCATTTTTCATATGTTACTTTGCCCTTATGCCAACTAGGAATACCTTTTTCCCAGTTAGCTTCCCACCAAGGATAAAACTCTTCGTACTTTTTGCGCACTTCTGCCTTAAACCACTTTGGCAATACCTTAACATTAAGATGCGGGGGATGATATACAAAGTGGTAGTTGACGCCGCCAGCGCCAAAGGGCCACATATTGATCTTTTTAAATCCTTGCTCTAGTTTCCACTTGATAAAATCTGGCAAATAGTATATGTTTAAAGCTTGTACAGCGCAGGCTACAGTAACTTCAACGTTGTTGCTAGTCTCGTTGTCTAATATATGAAAGACCTCTGCTGTACGACTCCATTTACTCGGATAGCGTATGTAGTCGTTCATTTCATGTATGCTGTCTACCGAATAGTGGAAGCGCACCAGCTTGAATTCTTTCCATAGATCAAATAAATCTTCTCTCCATTCAACTCCATTACTGTTATAACGTAGTTCAAGATCCTTTGCATAGCCCATTTTAATTGCATGTTCAAGTATTTCATAATGTTCCTCAATGATAAGGCTTTCACCGCCGGCAAAATAAATCTGTTGCATACTAGGCATTTGCTCATAGAACTGATCCCAAAATGTAGGATTTTGTTTGTGCCAGTTGTAACTACTGCCATTGGTGCTACCTTTGTCCTGCCACTGCATTGTTTCTTTCAAGCTGGCATTTTCAACTGCTGGAAAAATAGCTTTGTAATCTTTAATCCATCCACTACTATCGTGCGGCGAGCACATAACACATGCTAGCTGGCATTTTGTTCCAAATCGTAAATCGATATATGCTAACTGCGGAGGGACACTACCATCATCATTTGTGTTAGCAATCAAATCGTCTACGTCTGTTCTTTCACTCCAATAAGCAGTTTCCCACATACGCTTGCTGTTGTGTCCTGCTGCTTCTTCTCTATAACATTTTAAACAACTAGGAGGCTTTTCGCCATTAAGCATTTGCTTACGAACATTTTTCATATAGTTGCTGTTCCAAGCTGTTTCAAAATCAGTTACATTAAGATTATTGGGCTTACCATCGTCTGTTTTGAGAATGCCAACTTGGCCGCCATGTTCTTTGTCATTGGTTGCGCCAACACTACTAGCATTAGCAGTGCAACATACACGCATACTACCGTCTGGACGTGTACTAAGATGTACCCACGGAAGGATACAAAATGTTTCTGAAGGATATTTGCTCATAACTATACTTACCTATTTAACTGCGTAGTTTATTTCATTATGGTATGCTTTATTTTTAGCACAAGTACGAATACATCTGCCGACATGCAACTCATGGTCTGGATCCCAACTGGCTGCTAATAGGCTTTTAAACCACGGATGTTTTTGTATTTGTTCAACACTATGATGTTTTAAACTGTTCCAGTTAGGTTCAAAAATATTAAGTTTATCAACAATACCTTCGCTGTTTTTAAAAGCACTGTCCCATAAAAAACAACAAGGCCACATTGTTTGATCATTTGCTATAAAGATTTCTTGTTCGTGTATATACTTACAGACAATGCTATCTAGCATTTCTTGTTTTTTTGTATTATTTTGATCGGTTTTATAAGTCTTTAAAAAGTCGTCAATGTCTTTGACCACTTGTTTTTTACTGTGTTCTTTGGATCCAGTTGTAGTGATTGTTTTTTTCACTGTGTTATTTTTTTTGCCTACTTGCGAAACCCAGTTGTGATAACTGTTGCGCATTCCTGTTCTTGTGGCAAATCTAAAGTTTAATATTTCAGCATGTGTTTTAGCTGTTTCTAGTTCGTGTTCGTTGTGATCAAAAACAATATAAATCCAAGCTGCCGACTCTGCTGGCGCTGTGCTGCTGTATGCGGCCATATTACGCTCAACTACAGACCATTTTGTGTTTACTCTATATATGTGGTTAGTTTCTTTGTGTCCATCTACACAAAAATGAACATACACCAATCCAGTTTGTTGACTTATTTTGCCCAGCTCTTCCCACCAGTTAGCTGTATTATAACCACCATTGGTACTAAACTCACAGTAGCCGTTGCGAGCTGTTAGATATCTTGTCATTTCTAAACAATCAGGATTAACTATAGGATCACCTAACACTCCACAAAACTTAAATTGTACACCTGTATAATCATCAGCAGGAAACATTCGTTGCAAATCCTGCAACGTAAAACTGTTTATTTGCAACAAATCCTTTTTAAGAGTTCTTGCACATCCTGGACAAGCTGCATTACAATCACTGGTTATTTCTAGTTCTACTTTTTTTATCATTATCTACGTAGTTTATAAATATATTTATGTTTAGTATATTCAATAGCGATCCTATCAAAAAATACGGATCAAACTTTTGTTCAGCACCATTTACAAGTTTGTACGAAGGCCAGTTTAACAGGATTAGTACTTGTTGTGCTACGTTAAGTCCAATAGGTTACAATAATAATATAACACCGTTTGAAGAAATTGTCAATAGCGAAGAAGCAAAAAGTATTCGCAAAGACTTTTTAAACAACAAGTTTCCTGCACAATGCGATAGCTGTGTTAAAATGGAATCTGCTACCGGCAATATTGATCCTACTAGAGCATTAGAAAACAAGTTTGGTCGTGAACAAATACACAATGCAGTAAAGCATACACTCGAAGACGGTACGATGACCAAACAGTTTCCTACTTGGTTGGATTTGTTATGGACAAACAAATGTAACTTTGCATGTATGGGATGCAATAGTACACTTAGTAGCACAATTGGACAAAAATACAACTCTGCATATGAAATTGTCAATGGGTTAGCTCCTGGAAGTATGCCCACAGAAGAGTGGCAAAATCACAACGATAAAAAGATTGATTACATTTTAAAACATCAAGATACCATTGAAAGAATACATTTAAATGGCGGAGAGCCATTTATGCAAGAAGGTGTTTACGAACTGTTAGAAGTATTGTTAAAAAATAATCTTCATAAAAAGATTAAAATATGGGCGCATACCAACGGAAGTATTACAACTTACAAAGGTGTTGATATTATTGACAAATACCTAAAACACTGGCAAGCAGATTGTAATATCATTATGAGTCACGATTGCCACGGACCTAGAGGAGAATACATACGTTTTGGTTTAAAACAAAAGAAATGGCTAGAAACATATAACCGATTATACGACACAGGTATACAGATCGATGTTCAAACATGCTATAGTGTGTTTAATGCAGTTGTATTAGAAGAGTTGTACCATTGGTATTTGGAAAACTTAAATGTTAAAAACAATATTAGTATCAATGCCTGGCAAGGGCCTGAATCATTTGTAGCTAGTTTTTTACAAGTAGACAGTGACTTATTAAATCAAGCCAACAAACAACTAGACAACTTAAAAAAAGAAAAGTACCAAGGTTGGGACATTGACAATCTAAAAGGATTTTTAAATGCTCCTATAAACAATATAGAAAGTCGTTCTAAAAACTTTGTCGATGGTATTACCGAGTTCGACAGACTTAGAAAAACTGATTTTGCTAATACATTTCCTGAACTAACTAGTTTACTTAAACTGTGATCCAAACGGATCAAACTCTTTGCCGCATTTCATACTGCATACTTTGAGTTTGCCATCTGCAACACTAGATTTTTTCCAACTGGCTTCGATATCATCAAAAATACCTGTTTCAAATACTGCACGTAATCCGTGTTTTTTAGCACTAACAGCATCCTTGCCTCCAGCTGCATCAATAAAGTCCCATACTTGTTCTACTTTAGGATCTTTGTTCCACCATTTGTACATGCGACCAGCAGTCCAACAACACGGCATAGCAAGTCCTTCTGCTGTAATAAACAAGTTGCCGTCATCTTTTACTTTACAGTGTATTTCAGCACGATCGTAATAAGCGTCCATACTACCGTGTTTTTCTTTTACTTTATCATATTGCTTGATTGCATCGTTTTGATACTTAGCATCTGGCTTTTTAAGTTCAGCAGTTTTGTTGCCTTTGCGATCAACTGCTTGATGCGATTCTTTCTTTTCACTTTTTGCTGTGACAAATCTTCCAGTTTTTTTAGCAACAAATCTTTCAAAGCCTAATATTTTGCTGTATGTTCTTGCACACTCGACTTGATGTTGATTGTGTTCAAAAATAAGAAAGTCCCAACGTGCTCTGCCGCCAGCGGATGTAAATGCTCGCATGTTGCGTTCTACGTTATCCCAAGCAACTCCTTGACGGTATATATGATTGGTAGTTCGAAGTCCGTCTACTGAAAAAATAACTGCACCCATTCTACCAAAAACTTGTGCAAGTTCTTGCCACCATTCAACACTTTTTGCGCCTGCATTGGTATTCATACTTAGCCACATCTTAGAGTTATGCTCTCTAAAATACTTGAATATTTCCAGTGTGTCTCGTGCTACAATAGGATCTCCTAAGTTGCCGCACATATACATTGTGTTTAGCTGTGCAATAAACTCAGGTTCAAAAATACGTTTACAATCTTCTAAGGTAAGTTCACTTAAATCAATGTGTGGATTAACTGCGCCACCATTTTGATTGCGATCGCACATAGGACAACTGGCTTGACAGTTTTGTGTGTTTTCCAAATGTATGGTTCTAATATTTTCGTACTTATACATCGTATACCAACTTTATATCTTTACCAGGACCTGCACGACTTGGCAAGTCGCCGTATTGTTCTACATACCATTCAATGACTGCTACATACCAGTTGTGACTGTTGTGGTGCGCACGTTTGTTGAACTGCCAAATGTTGTTGTTTGTTGCTTGCATTGTGCTAAGTGCTCTAGCACTTTCTTTCTGCAAGTCTCTTACACTTAGTTCACTTATATCCAATTCGCATAAACCTTTTATATTTACTTAGTTGTAACTCACCACTGTATAGCTCAACATCCAACGGAGTTTGTTTTGCAAAACTTTCAAGTGTTTCGTGGCAGTTAACATGTTCTTTAATCTCAAGATAATCATTGCACTGCATTACTACAAGCTTTCCGCTGGGAATCTTGTTGTACCATTGCTCAAAGTTTTCTATGTGTTCGCAACTGGTATTAATAACTGTATCAGGCGTATCCCACAATGCTTCAAAATCTCCTTGGCCTTTAGAAACAATATAACTATGCTCGTCAAAGTTAATATCATGTATATCTTGAACAACTGGTTTAAACTTCCAGCTGTCTATTACCCACGGTCTATTAAATATTTCTGCAATCTCTTCGGTATTTTCATCAATATCAAAACTTCGTATTTTTTCAATAGTTAATCCTGACTGCAACATCATAGTAGCTAGTGTCCCGTACCATCCTGCACACAAAAATATTACACCTAAGTCGACTCCTATTTTTTCTAACTCATTTACTAACCATAACTTGCTTTGTAGTTGGCCACGACTCAAACAATCTTCGTCGAACTCAATCTCATCATTTAACATAAACTTTAGTGCATGAGCAAACTGACTGTCAGTGTATTCTATTAAAAAATCATATACTGCCCAAGGGTTGTCATATTCTATAACTTTTTTTAGTTGGTCTGCATTTAACAATCTATAAATGCTGTGCATATTATCTTCACACACTGCTTTTTTTAGATCATCAAACTCCGGTGGCAATAGTCTAAAAATACTGTATAGATTTTGATCAAGAACTGCTTTTTTTAAGTCTTCTACATTACCTTTTATATCATGTCCATCTGACAATCTAAAAACACTATGGATATTTTTTTCTAAGATTGCTTTACGTAACTCGTCATTGGCATCGGCAATCTTAAAAACACTGTACATGTCCTTGTCTATATAAGCTCGTCGTAAATCTGCAAGACGAGTATCGTTAGGAAACATCATTTCAAATCTATCAAGTATTTTATATATTTCCATCAAACTGCTCCTTTAACCAATCAAAGTTGTTTATAAGCTTGAGAGCTTCAGTGTTGCCTTTGTTTGACTGACCGTATGCCATTCCTTCTCTTGCACCTTTGAGTGCATATTCGCCAAATGGTTTGTCTCTGCCAATGCTAGTCCAAATCTTTAATCTACGTTCTGTTTCGTCGTCCTTTTGTCTGTCAATAACCTTTGATGCTAGTTTACAACATTCTCTAAACGCACTTTTCCATGTTTCAAACTCACCTGTATTAAATCCTGTAATGTTTGATATTTCTTTTACAGCAACAAACTTATCACTAATACTAGTTGTCATGTCAGGCTTGGTTATATCCATATCAAGTGTTAGCTCTCTTGGAAATAGCTTGACTCCGCCATAACCGTATACTAGCCCATTAACAGGATTCTTACTGCGCCAAACATGAACATGTGTATATTGCCAAGCTGGTACTTGATAATCAAAATTAAAGTCTTCAACAATATTTGCATCGCCGTCGACAATCCATATCATTGGTGTTGAACATAGTTTAGCGGCAGCAATATGTGCTTGATGAATGCCTTTAACTCCGTGAACACGTTTGGCTGTAGGAATCTTTTCTAATAACTTTTGATAGTTCTTGTCGGCATCAGGTTCTTGATAGCTGATAAACACAACATCATAAGGCGCCGGTGTACTAGCAAGTATATTGTGTTCTTTCTTGGCAGCAATAAATCTAAAATGCCATTCTCGTTGACTAATTCTTGTTTTTTTACTACACAACACTATTCCGTCATGATATTTTCCATTTAAAAATACATGATTTATAAGTCTATCATATGTATTATCGTGTGTAAAATATGTATCAAACTTAAAATCATTTTCTACATTTATATTGCTAGGAATAATCCAAAACATTTCAGTAGAACTATTTTCAAATGCAGCAGTATATTCTTCATATGTATCTACATAAAACTTTTCATATTCAGTAGGGCCGCTGGCAACTATATCCCACTCCTTACGGTTTACAGGAAATCTATGATCAACTTCACGCTTGCTTAACGGAACGTGTTTGCTGCATAAAAACACACCGTTGTACAGATCATTGCCATCTACTCGATGTACAAATGCATGATTTTGTTTTCTGTCATATTCGTTGTCAAAACTAAAATATACATCAGGTATATCTGCTGTTAGATTTGCACTGCTCATCCAAAACATTTCAGTTTTGCTGTTTTTTAATGCGTATTCATATTCTTCATATGTATCTATTTCAAATACATCATATTGTACAGGACCACTAGCAACTATATCCCACTCTTTTCTGTTGACTGGAAATCTATATTCGACTTCACGTTTGTTTAAAGGGGCGTGCTTGCTGCATAAAAACACACCATTGTACAGATCATTGCCATCTACTCGATGTACAAATGCATGATTTTGTTTTCGATCAATAGATTCATAATGCGGAATGTAAAAACTATTAACTAGATCATTATCAATTTTTAGATTATTACTGCTCATCCAAAACATTTCTGTTTTAGAGTTTTGTAAAGCATTTTCGTAATCTTGATAAGTTTCGATATTGAAAACGTCATACCAGCGAGGAAAACTGGCTACTATATCTACTTCTTTTTTGTTTCTAAAAAATCTATGCTGTAACTCTTTGTCTGTTACATCAGCAATCTTAGGTATCAAACATACGCCGTCATAACTTTCGTTGTTCTTAAAAACATGTATGTACATGTCATTCCATTGATCCACTGAATAATCAAAATCAAAGTCTTTAGAAATTTCAATGTCGGGCCAAACAACCCAAAACATTTTGGTTAAACATATACGTTTAGCAGTTTCTATATCTTTAGCAGACTTAATAGCAGGAAATCTGCTTTTGTAAGTTTGCCAAACTGTGTTGTGAAAAGACGTGTCGCCAATAAAGATAATATCATACATACTGTAATTATACTTTATTTTCATTTATCTGTCAAGATTAGATTTCTGATAAATACTGTTGGAGGACTTCCTATGACAGATTTTATACCAGGTGAAGCATATAGATTAGACATTGTTGGAGCAGACGACAGTGTAATCATTGATAGTTGGGCTAACAAAGTTAAGGCTAGTGTTGTAGCTACTGACGGAACATTACAAGTTGATGTAGATAGCGGCAGAATATACGGGCCGATGATAGGCGATATTCTTGATATCGACGGTACTGTTGTTTACGATGCAACACTTAAAAAACTAACTGCTGATGTAGTAGGTGATATCCTTGATACCGAGGGCAATACTATATTAGATGTTTCTCTTGGCATTTTTAACGGAAATGTTCAAGGCGATGTTATTGATACCAATGGTATTACAATGGTAGATGCTGTTAATAAAACTATTGATGCTGAAGCTATTTACGGAACATTTTATGGTGATCTAATCGGTAATGTTACTACAGAAAATACTATGTTTGGTACCTTTAGTGGTGATTTCAATGGTAGTCATTATGGCGAGTTTTATGGTGATATAACTGGTAATGTAGTAGGCGAACTAACCGGTGATGTTGTAGGAAATGTAACTGGTAATGTAACTGGTAACGTAATCGGTGATATTATGGCAGATGCTGATACTTCATTGATGTCACCGCCAAATGAACAACACAACCAATGGAACTGGCTNGGTGGTATCAACCATACGGTACAACCAGCCGATGATGCTATAGCAAGAGGTCCTATTGTTGTACTTGGTGACACACGAGATGAAAGTGCATTAAGAGGACACGTTCAGCATTATGACGGACGCAATGTTGTTCAGTTAGATGTGTTAGGCGGATCTCCGTGGCCTGCACATTTTCATGGTAAACTTAGAGGTGAAGTTTATACCAGCGACGATAACGCTGTACTAACATACAACGAAAATAACGGACAAGTTATTTTAAAATCTTACGGAATACTTTCTTTAGAAGCCGACAACGGAACAGGCGCATTAAACTTTGTAGGCGATACTGCAACGTTTAATGTAAGAGGACCACAGACTGTACGTAGCTTTAATGGCACATGGGATAACAAATCTGCATTGTTGCCAGACGATTGCCTTTTGCAGTTTGATGCAGAAGGGTTTGACGGAACAGGTTGGAAACAAGGTGGCGGATTTGGCATATATCTCGAAGACGAACCTATTGGCGATGTATATAAAACAATATTTGGGATTGCATTACCAAACGGTGTTGTTGGACCAGCAGGTAACGAAAGTAAAGCATTAATTTTTGATAGTGCAGGTACATTAAGAATACCTACACTAAACTTAGGCAGTACCACATTTGCTGAAAGAGATAGCATGACTCCGCAAGAGGGTACTATTGTTTTTAACACCAGTAATAAAAAGTTTCAAGGCTATAACGGCACAGATTGGGTAGACTTAGGTTAAGTTTTAATTAATCTTATTATCCATGCCGGTGGATCAAGTTCCCACCATTTTTCTTGATTATTCCACGCTTTACTATTGGCATGATGATTGTTGTGCCAACCTTCTCCTAAAGTAATCAAACTTGCTATCCAACTATTGCGACTTTGATCATTGGAATCGTGATTTCGGTATCCGTGTATGTGAGCAATAACAATAATAGCACTAGTACTATGCAAAACCAATACTGTAGGAATAGCCCANGCAAATATAATCCATATAGGATTGATTGCTGCTAGTATTGNTATGTAAACAATATTAATAGCNAAATAATAAGCGTGAGTAAACTTATAAAATGNTANCTTTCTTATGTCNTTGATATACTTTGGATGTATGTTTTCAATATTCCAAAAACCAAACCAAGCTTTAAACCATCCTAACTGGTAGGGACTATGCGGATCTTTTTCTGTTTCAGCATGACCGTGATGCTGTCTATGTAAAGCAGTCCAAGCAAGAGGACTACCAACCATGGTTATACAACCTATAAAGGCTAAAACATATTCAATCCATTTATATGTAGTAAAACTTCTATGAGATATTAATCTATGGTATCCAATGTTTATCCCAAACACTCCAATAAACCAATAAATCAATACACTGTAAAATAGGTATATAGCCGGTACGCTATGAAAAAAGATCAGATATAACCCTAGAAGAAATAATAAGTGGTTAATTACTTGTGTGGTGCGAACTAATGTATTATGCATGATGTCTCCATTATACACTATTTAAGAGAAAATGTCAATGTGGAAGCTAGAAATATATAACGGTAGTCAAGACCTAACACAATGGTTTGATGATGCTGACAAAAAGAAATATGTTAACAACAGTAGTAAAGAAATGTTGATAGACTTTTTGCAAAACGAAGAAGATTCAACATTGTTTTTGCTGTACAACAACAATAGAATAGTTGGAAACTTTGTAACACACAAGCTTGGCGGACTAGGTATACTAGGCGCAAATGCTCATCGTGTAGCTGCTCGTATGTGTGTAATAAATGATTATATTGAAGGACCTAGAAAAATATCTGGATTGCGTAGTATGAATGCCGAAAACTGTCATGATCATATCAACCACCAGTTTTTATATGCTGCTGGATTGCAGTATCTAGGATTAGATACTCCTATGTATGTTAGTAGTCACCCTAGTGATGTAGGTAGTCAAAAAATTGTTCACAAAAAATATTGTCCAAAACTATTAGAACTAGGGTTACTCGAAGAGCCTATTGAACTAGAGTACCGAGGACACTTTCAATACTTTTGGAAAATCAATACACAAGTCTGGTGGAATACATTTCAGTCACAGCAGTGGCCAGAATCTAAACAAACATTAGACGTATTTCTTACATAGTTCAAAAAAGTCTGACATTTCAGGAAATACTTGTTCGTGATCAACTCCGCGTCTACGACCTTGCTCTGCAAAGAAGTTGTGAAAATCTGTGCGTCCTTGAATAACTTTATCCAACGGATATTCTGTAGACTCCATATAATCCACTACACGACGAAACTTTTCATACTCAATAGTACTAAACTTGTCTTTGCGATTGTCATCTGTATTTTCTTTAATAAACTGCAAATGGTCGTGCATGTAGCTCATGTAATTCTTAGGCAAGATATTAATGTCATACTGCAATGGTTCTTTCAAGTGAGGTGTATCAAAACCTAGTCGTTGCCATCTGTGTGTTTCTACATCATTATACTTAGCACGCCATTCTAATATTTTTTCTAACAGTGTGCGGAATGTTGTAACACTAAAAATATTAAATGTAATCATCAACACCATAGGCGCTTCACAGTTGCGCATAAAGTAATCTAGATTACGCTCAAACACTTCAATGTCTAATCCATCGCGAATATACTCAGCACGTTTGCCCCAAGTGTCGATGCTTGTAAACATTTTAAAGCGTCTAATCTTGTTGTTTGTTAACAAGTCATTCACACGGTTTGTAAACTTTTCCAACTGTTTGGGTTTGCCGCCCAAGTTGCTGTTGCAGTTTAGTTCAAGCTCAGGCTTAGGATCTGCATCCAACATATCAAATAGTTTGTATGTGCTTTGTTGTATTGTAGGCTCGCCGCCTGTGATACGTAGGATATGCAGTTCTTTACTAAGCTCAGGCCACCATTTCCAAAATGCATCTAAATAAGGATTGTTTTCTTCTTCAAAGATTTTAAACCAATCAATATCACAACGATGATTCTTAACCATATCGTACGGACCGTGTTGCTTGATTTCTTGATAATATCTGCTGCT
>P_2C_Liq_3_UnCtyDRAFT_100064_pt1 | contig 28679 bp, 20 predicted proteins | sample Pon2CUnioCityCA_3_FD_9720 | JGI IMG/M metagenome (IMG submission 9720)
GCCATCTCCGCATCTGCGTTAGGAACCAATTGAATGTTCTGTACGGACCAAGCATTACCGCAGGCATCGGGATTGCGTTGTGCTTGTGGCTGCCCGTTTTGTCCTTGAGTGATGATGTATTTCGCATTCAGCATGCTGAAACAAGCCATGTTTTGGTTGTTCAACTGGTTATCGATCAAATCTTGATAACGCTGGAGCTTCGCACCGTGGTAACCACCGACACTTTTGTGGTGGTAGCTGGTGTAACTATCGTTGGTAAGGCCGACAGTCGCATTCCAAACACGAAAATGCGGATCCGTATCCCGATTGATAGCTTGATTCGCCGCAGTAGGTGCATACTGCGCTTCCCATTGACGTTGGCTTAAGAAATCTTCACGCTCAATCTGATCTGTAGTGAACAGCCCTAGATCTAATAAAGCTATTCCACCAATCAGCGCTACACTGCTGGTAAGCTTGAGCTTTCCTGTGTGAAAGAAATAGAGTGCGGCTGCAGTGAGCAAACCAAAGCCTAAAGAGGCTAGAGCGGAGGAGGTGGCTAAACTGCGACGGTCACCTACTAATTGGTCAATACGAAAACCTTGTTGGGCGAATTGCGCATCGCGGGCGGTTTCGAGGTCCATAACGAATGGCGCTATTAAGCCAAAAAGTGCAACAAATCCCGTAAATGCAAGGGCTCCTTTTTTCAAAGCATCAAAGCGGGCTTTTTTATCAAGCGTGTACCATTGATTCAAGCCAAGGATGCCATAGAACGGTACAATAAAGAATACGATGGTCAGGGCCATGGAAGGCACACGGAATTTATTGTAGAGCGGAAGGTAGTTGAAAAGGAAGGTGTTGAATGCATTAAAATTGGACCCCCAACTCATGAATACGAAGAATATACTTGAGGCAATGATCCATTGTCTGGTGGCACCGCCGACAACGAAAAAGGCAAGGCAGAAGAGGAAGAAAATGGCTGCGCCCACATAATACGCACCATTGCCCATACTTTCACCGGTCCAGCGCATAAAGGCCGCTCCCATGTATTGATTGGCCTGCTGTTCCGCTTGCTTTGCATTCATGCCTTGACCACGGAAAGCTTGCACCAATTGGTCATAGGTATCAGTACCTTTTTTACGGTAATCGACCATCATTCCGCCACCGGCTGCATTTGGAATCACCAGCGCTACGGTTTCGTAAATCCCCGTAGACCAGCTCATTGCGTAATCGTAGGATAAGCCGCCTTCTCCTTGGTTCTGATTTTTTTGCGTGAGTTCACTTTTACCGCCACGCATACTTTCGGAGGTATAGACCTTCGTAGACCAGATATTGGCAATGTTTGGGCCTATGGCAAGTACGCCGGCCAATGCCACTAAGCCCGTATACTTTGCGAAGGCGGGTAGCGCTTTTTCTTTAGCGTATTGAATCATGTAAACAACCCAGATAATGGCCATGAAAATTCCTGCGTAATAGGTGATTTGGAAATGGTTTCTGTGGATGCTCAATCCAGCGAAAACAGCCATCAGGATAAATGCGCGCCAATTTTTCTTTTCAAAAACCAAAAGCAGGGCTAAAATCATTAAAGGAATGAATGCCGCCGTATTCACTTTTGCGTTATGTCCGGCAGCGTAGCCTATGATGAAAAATCCAGAATATCCGTAGGCAAATCCGCCAATAGTGCTGAGCCAATGATTTACACCCATTCCTCGTAGACCGATAAACGCAGCAATCATGAGGTAAAAAATGATATACGTAGAAGAGTTTGTTCCTCCTATGGCGCGGACAACGTCGGTTAAGTATTGAAAGATGTTCCCGTCGTACTTCGTGCTGATCTGGGTGGCGGGCATGCCGCTAAACATAGCATTTGTCCAAAGCGGCTCTTCGCCCGTTTCCGCCCTATAATCGCGGATTTCTTTGCTTTTAGCATAGCCCAATTTTATATCGTCTTGGTCCAATACATCGCCGCCAAAATAGGCAGGACTTAGGAAGGCAACGTTGATACCCAATAGTATAACCATGGGAAGGATCCAGGTCTTGAGTACAGGTAGGTAATTTTCGAAATTCATAATAGCGTTTTGAATCGGGACACCAAGCTAGCAAAAGTTGTGGAATAATACCGACTTAATGCGTTGATTATGCTAGCATTCGTGCGTATTTTCGGTATTCCAATCAGAATACGAAATAATGAGCGATCAACCCTCAAACACCATTGGTAAAAACGAAATAGAAGAACTGCTTACGCAAGGCTGCGATGAGCGGGTTCACATATTGCCTGAAAGTGGATTGAATAAATACCATTTGAACCCGGTCCAATTCGAATCGCTATTTCAACGTGGTTCCTGTACTGCGAACGTATTAACGCGTCGTTCATTCAATGTCGCTAAAGCGTTTTTAGGCAAATACGAAGAGTTGAGTTATGAGAATTTGCTTGAGAATCAAGCCAACCGTCTTCGTGCATTAGTCCAGAGTGAGTTCAAAGATCCATTTGATGTGTTTTTTGCGCCATCGGGATCAGATTTGGTCTACTATCCGCTGATGTTCCAAATGATGTTGAATCCTAATAAACGCTTGCTGAATATCGTAAGTTGTCCTGAAGAACTGGGTTCTGGGTCAAAGTTTGCCAGCGAAACCAGATTTTACGCGAACTACAACCAGTTTGGCGACGAGATCGAAAAAGGGGCGTTCGTAGATCCGAACACCACTTCGGAGGTGCATTACCTCGATGCTCGTGATGCGGATGGAAACATTCTCGACCGCACCGGGGCCATTCATGAACTCATTGCGAACAATCCCGACGCTTCGGTAGTAGGCAGTTTAGTTTTCGGATCGAAATCGGGTATTAAGGATGATTTAAATGTCATTGACACCGATAGCGAAACCATGTGGGTAGTCGATCTGTGCCAATTCCGAGTAGATCACTCGCTCATTCACGATTTACTAGAAAAGGGTGTCATGGTAATGCTCACGGGGAGTAAATTCTTCCAAGCACCTCCGTTCTGTGCGGCCATGTTGGTTCCACGTAAATGGAGTGAGCGACTAAAGCAAGTGGACGCGAGTATTATAGCACCTTACGGGGCGTTGTTTAGTGCATACGATGTGCCTTGGTTCATGGAGAACATGAGAGAGCATTTGCCGAAAAAAGAAAATAAAGCTTTGCGTTTGCGTTGGGAAATAGCGCTAGACGAAATGTCTGCTTACAGCTACTGGTCCACGAAGCAGACGGACGATATCATTTCAAGATGGGCCATGGGCGTCATGAGTAAATTGGAAACTTCGGACTCCTTCAAACTCATGCCGGACCAATTAAAAACAAACATGTCCATCATCTCCTTCCAAGTTTGGGTGAACGGGCGTGCACTCGATAATGACCAGTTAAAAGATTTGTTTAAAGCCATTACGACTTCAACGCATGAAGGTTTTATCGGTGGTAAAGACAGGGTCTTCTTTGGTCAGCCCGTTCAATACGGAGAAAAGAGTTTTATCCGATTAGCCATTGGCGCTTACACCGTACGTGCCTTCCTAGAAAAAGACGCTGTCGATTTGACCAACGATTATCGTTTGATCAACATCATAGAATCCTTTGCTCAAGAAATGTTTGGTGGAAAATAATGCTTCCATAAACCAGGCCGTACTGTCGCTCCTCCCTCAACTGGGAGCTGAGGATACGGCGGCCATTGTTGCACACCTCCCACGGTTGAAAGCCCGATTGGCGCATTTAACAGCAGCCATGCCCGGAATGCAACACAGCATTGCCATCAAAACGAACCCACAAATTGCTCTGCTACGTACCCTCGTTGGTTGGGGTTATGGTTTAGAGGCGGCGTCCATTGAAGAGGTTAGACGGGCAAAAACTGCGGGGTGTTCTGTGGATCAAATTGTTTTCGATTCTCCCGTAAAAACACGTCTGGAAATTGCGGAAGTCGCCTACGAACGCGGCATGCTGGTCAACGTAAATACCTTGGATGAATTGGAGCGTTTTCCTGCTGATGCCACTTGCGTTTTGGGCATACGAATCAATCCACAAGTACATGCGGGCTCTCCGGATATGTTTGACGTCAGCAAAAACGAAAGTAAATTCGGAGTACCCATATCGAACCAGTCAGAACTTATTCGGGCGGCCTTAGCATATCCTGTGGGCGCATTGCACATCCACAGTGGTTCGCAGATGCAAAATTTAGAGGCTCAAAAGGAGGCACTTGTCGGGTTGCGTGATGTGGCTTTGGCAATAAATGCTCTTGCTCCGGGAAAAATTCATACCCTCGACATTGGAGGCGGATTGCCCTCTGAGCCCCTTGAGGGCCAAACAAAAATGGTCAGCTATGGAGCGATGGTCCAGGAGGTTTTTAGGGGAACGTCGTTTAAATTGGTCACGGAATTTGGTCAATGGGTACATGCTTCGGCGGGATTTGCACTAAGTGCTATTGAATACGTCATTCATCCTGATCGCATCTTCGTGCATTTAGGGGCCGATTTTTTTATGCGTGATGCCTACACAACAGCGCGTCCTTTTCCACTCGCTGTAATCTCTTCACGTGGTGAATGGCGAGGGGGGCAACAGCGTCCTTTTGACATTGCAGGACCGTTGTGCTTCGCGGGCGATTACCTGGCGCACAAGAAAAATCTTCCAGGAGATTTACAAGAAAGCGATTACTTGGTTATCGATGAAACCGGAGCGAATACCTATGCACTTTGGTCGAGACATTGCTCTCGGACGGTACCATCCTATTGGGCTTGGGACGGAAATTCCATAGTTAAGTGGGCAGAACGCCAAACAATTGGTTTTTAATCTTATTTTTGGAACTCAAGCAGTTATACATGAAGAACAATCTTCTCCTTTTATTCGCATTTGTCTCACCAGCACTTTTTGCTCAGGTGATGACCGTCTCTGTCGATCAAGACGATTTTCTTGTTTGTCCTGATGAAGTAGTGGAAGTAGTTGCTTCGCGCAGCACCACAGCCAACAACTCGTTACAGTTTGACGGTGCCACTGATTATTTAGAAATCCCGAATAATGCTGCGTTCAACATCGGGACGAACAGTTTTACAGTTGAATTCTGGGTATTGACAAACAATTCCACCAACACGGAATACCTTGCTGTCTATCGCAACGCCACTGGACAGGGATGGGCAATCTTTAAAAACGGCAATGGAACGGTAGGTTTTGCTGCTCGAGATAACGCTGCTGCTTTTGATTTTGTGTTTGGTAACATCACTTCTATCGATGATGGCGCTTGGCACCACATCGCAGTGACGTGGAACCGCGGTACAACCACTGCAACCCTATACATCGACGGTGGATTTGAAACTTCGAAAAACTTTGGCGTAGGTGGGGACATTTCCCACACTGATGCCATCACGTTAGGATATGGAATCAGTCCTACCACAGGTAGTCCGACCTATCTCAATGGCGAGATCGATGAATTTAGAATTTGGAATGAGGAACGTTCTTCAGGGGACATTCAGACCTATATGAGCACGCATCTTAATCCCGCTTCGTTTTCAACGCTCGCGGTGAACTTTGATTTCAATGAGTTGACTGATGCAGATGGATGGGAAGACTGTGCAGCAGGTATTGTTGCGCCGAACGGAAGTGCTACGCCTTCGGTGAACATCATGGGCGGACCCGCAATGACATTTAATTTCGCTTATAGCTGGACAAATACTTCAGGCAATACGCAGAGCGGTAGTGTTTACCAAAAAACATTCACGCGCGACGATACTGTGGTCGTAGAAGCGGGTTATTGCAAGTATTACTGTACGGATACCGTGTACATTGCCTTAGCGGAATGTGATACTTTACGCGATCCGAGGGATGTGGCTGCAGTTTTTGCGCCCAGTGCATTCACGCCAAATGGTGATACGAAAAACGATGTGTATCTGGTAAAAGCAAATGCAATCACGTATTTCGAAATGCAGATTTACAATAGAGATGGAAACATCCTGTTCCACAGTAAAGACATTAATACCGGTTGGAACGGTACATTCAATGACAAATCTTGTTACGAGGGAGTCTACATTGCTCAGATCATGTACCGTGATGTAGATGGTGTAGAGTTTATTAAATACCAGCAGTTCAGTTTAATGCGTTAAACGCTTAGAACGGATCATATTCTAAAGCCTCGAGAGCATTCTCGGGGCTTTTTTTATTCTACAGCATTCTGTTCTCTTTGCTGCTGCGCGCCAGAAATGCTTGCGTTGAGCTCAAACCCTATGATCAGACCGAAGGCATTCACATAGATCCATAGGAGCATTATTAAGAGTGTGCCTATAGAGCCATAGAATTTGTTGTACGTAGAAAAGTTTTCTACATAGAAGCTGAATCCTTGCGAGGAAATGATAATTAAGAAGGTGGCCAATAAACTCCCCGCTGAGATGAAGCGCCAGTTTCTCGAGCGCACAGGTCCATAATTATACACTAAAGAGATGGCTAATAGAATGGTCAGGAGTAAAACTAGTAGTCTTGCCCAGTAAATCATAAAGGAAGCATATTCTGCGAGGTAGCCTAAATCAACAAGCCAACCCGTGAACCCTTGGGTGAAAATTAATGCGACAATCGCAATGATGATCAGGACTGTAAGGCCGATGGTGAGTAAAAATGCGGAAAAGTATTGCGACCAGAAATTTTTAACGTTGATGTTATGGTAGCTAATCCCCAAGTTTGAAATAAGACTTAATGTACCGTTCGTTGCGAAAATGAGTGCTGCGATGAAGGTTACGGATAAGAGCCCGCCACGCTTAATAGTGAGCACATCTTCGATCGCGTCGAAAGCCATTTCATGCGTGCTTGCGGGTAAGACATCCTCTAGTACCCCGAAGAGTTCTTCCTGAAAAACATCGAGCGGTAAGTAGGCGATGAGGGTGAAAATGAAAATAATACCAGGAAACAGTGCTAAGAAAAAACTAAAACTCACGGAGCCAGCGCGAGAGGTAATAGCGCCTTGATAAATGCCGCGAACGAAAAAGCTAAGAATATCCCACATCGAGAGTCCATCGAAAAATGGAGGCCTAACCTTGCTGAGGTAGCGTTCTATGGTGGTTAAGAGTTTCATCTACAGTGCTTTTAAACTCATGTCTAATCCCTTAATATGGTGTGTTAGCGCACCCACGCTGATAAAATCCACGCCACATTCAGCGTAAGGTACTAAGGTATGGTGAGTTATACCGCCACTGCTTTCAACTTCTGTTCGTCCGGCAATGAATGCTACGGCTTCTTTCGTCTCAGAGATACTAAAGTTGTCGAGCATTATACGGTCCACATTAGCTTCTAGCGCAGCTTTAACTTCCGTTAAGTTTCGAGTCTCCACTTCTATGGCCAAAGCACGATTGTTTTTTGCTAAATACGCCTTTGTTCGTGCGACAGCTTCAGGAATTCCTCCGGCAAAATCGATGTGATTGTCCTTAAGCATAACCATGTCGTAAAGTCCCATTCTGTGATTCCCTCCGCCCCCTAAGGCAACCGCCCATTTCTCCAAAACCCGGAGCCCTGGTGTGGTTTTCCGGGTATCTAAAACTGTACATGACGTATGTTCAATTTTATGAGCGTAGGAATAGGTGCGGGTAGCAATGCCTGAGAGTCGTTGGAGGTAATTTAAGACGAGCCGTTCACTCTGCAGCAGTTGGATGGTATTCCCTTCAACGATCAAAGCCACGGTACCTTTCTCTACAAGTGCACCGTCTTCAATGAAATGTTGTACTGTAGCTGTGGGATCTATGTATTTGAATAAATACGCTGCTAAAGCGCCACCGGCAAAAATGCCATTTTCCTTAATGATAAGCTGCGCTTTACCCCGATGCTCATGGGGAATACTGGAGAGGGCACTGTGGTCTCCATCGCCGATATCTTCTGCAATGGCAAAGTCAAATTGGGCCTTTAATGAGTCAAAATCAGGTGTCCAGGAAGCGTGGGGCATAAAATCGCATTTAAAAGTGTGCTTCTCATTGCAAGTTAGCATCTTTGTATGGCTCATGAAGATTGTATTTCTTGTTATTGGTAAAACTTCTGAACGCTATCTCTCAGAGGGGATGGCGCAGTTTGAAGGTCGGTTAAAGCATTACCTGCCTTATGAAACAGTAGTGGTCCCCGATGTTAAAGGGGGCGGTAAACGGCCTGCCGAGGCGCTCAAGGAATTAGAATACGAGGCCTTTCAAAAGCATTTTCAGGCTGGGGATTGGATTGTGTTGCTTGACGAAAAAGGCAAACGACACAACTCAAGGGGTTTCGCGCAACAACTGCAAAAATGGATGAACGCTGGTCCTAAGCGATTAGTTTTCGTCGTGGGAGGGGCGTTCGGATTTTCTCCAGGCATGTATGAAAAAGCCAACGGTATGCTAAGTATGAGCGAAATGACGACTTCACATCAACTGATTCGTATTGTATTTTTAGAGCAGCTCTACCGGGCATTTACTATTCTGAACAATGAACCTTACCATAACGATTAATGGCAACGTATAGCTACGAAAGTATAGTCAAAGATCTGCGTGCGAAGAAATTGGCTCCGGTCTACTTTTTCTCCGGTGAGGAGTCCTTTTANGCCCAACAACTGCTTGAGGTGATAGAAAAGGAAGTCTTAGATGAGGCGGAGCGGAGCTTTAATCAAAGCGTACTTTACGGTAAGGATACCAANATGTTGCAAATTTTGGAGGAAGCGAAGCGTTTTCCAATGATGAGTGATCATTTGGTGGTGGTCGTTAAGGAAGCGCAACATTTAAAGGCGTCCGATTGGGAACTGTTAACTGCCTACCTCGACCAGCCTCAGCCAACCACAGTGTTGGCCTTTGGTCACATGCATAAAAAATTGGACAAACGCTCAAAAGCCGGTAAAGCCATCAAGGCGAAGACGGTTTTTCTGGAGTCGGATCCTTTGCGTGATTACCAGGTCATTCCTTGGTTAGAAAAGCGATTGACCGCAAAAGGATTTACAGCGAACCCCGCCATAGTAGCTGCCATGGCCGAGCAGGTCGGCACCGATTTAAGTCGACTACACAACGAAGTGAATAAGCTCGATGTCGCCATGGGCGCGGAGCGAAATTTAACTGCTGCCCATGTTGAGCGGCACATAGGAATTTCCAAAGACTATAATAATTTCGAATTGGTTGCGGCCATTGCTACAAGGGATGTGGCAAAGGCGTTTAAAATCGTTCATTTTTTCAGTAAAAATCCGAAGGAGCACCCTGTGCAAATGATTACGGGGATTTTATTCAATTTCGTCAACAACCTCATTCAATACCACAGTCTCAAAGGTCAAAACGAAAAACAGATTGCCACAGCCTTAAAGGTCCATCCCTATTTCTTGAAACAGTTTTCTACCGCTGCTCGGCACTATTCTACGGCTCATGCGCACAATATGCTCGAGGAATTGTTGGTGTTTGATCGTAAGTGTAAGGGGGTAATCCGTTCTTCTTCAGGGGAGTATGAGCATTTGCGGGAATGGTTGATTCGGTGCGCGCTTTAGGCCTTATTTTTGCAGCAAGAACCCCACTATGAAAGCTAGAATTACCGTCCTCCTTTTATTGATTCAATGCGGCCTATTTGCCCAAGGACAAATGCTACGAGGCTTTGTCTATGTTGAGGGCGGTGTAGAGCCGGTCCCTTACGCGAACATTGTGGTTGAGGGCGCGAATGTCGGTGCCACAACTAATTTTGACGGTTACTTTCAGGTAAATAAAGTTCCCGTTGGGCTTCAAAACATCACAGTAAGTTTTTTGGGGTTTGAATCGACCACCGTGGAGGCACGCATTTATGGGAATAAACCTACAACCATAAAGGTTTACCTCACGGAGTCGACGCAAATGTTAAATACGGTCGATTTGAATATCGAACGTGCTGAGAAGAAAGTGAAGGTAAATACCGCAGTGGTAACGTTGAATCCTAAGTCGATTGAAACCTTCTCCGCAGGGGGAGATCCGGATTTGATGAAGGCGATTTCAGTTTTACCTGGTGTGGTTACTACGGGAGATCAAGGTGGCCAATTGTACATTCGTGGAGGAGCCCCCATCCAAAACCTCGTCCTACTGGACGGTATGATCGTTTACAATCCCTTTCATAGTATCGGTTTTTTCTCTGTTTTTGATACGGACATCTTGCAGAGCGCAAAAGTATATACTGCCGGTTTTGGGGCAGAATATGGTTCTCGGAACTCTTCTGTCATGGATATTAAAACGAAGGACGGAAATAGAAAAGACCTTAGTGGAAAGCTGTACTCTTCAACTTACATGAGTAAGCTGTTGGTGGAGGCGCCGATTGGACCAAAAGGTAAAAACGGCTTATCAAATAACAGTATTTTCCTCTCGGGTAAAACGAGCTATTTACGCCAAGCAGCTCCTATTTTCTATCCATACGTAGAAACGCGTTTCGGCGGTTTACCCTTTACCTTCAACGATTTGTATGGTAAGTTCACCACGCAAACGGATAACGGATCAAAGCTTAGTGCGAAGGCTTTTAATTTTTCGGATGCAGTGCTCCTCGATTCGGCGAAGGGAATACAATGGAACAGTTGGGGTTATGGGGCAAATTTCACAGTGATACCTCCAGCCTCTGCGACCCTGATTCAAGGGGATTTTGCGCAAAGCCAATATTACATAGAGAGTACGGAGAATCCAGATCAACCGCGGAATTCTACCATCAATGGCTTCAATGGGGGGTTGGACTTTACCTACTTTATCGGCAAGGCGGATGAAGCGAAATATGGTATTGATTTAATCGGGTACACCACAGATTTTAATTTCACAAACAGCTTAGGTCTCAACCTAAATCAGCAGGAAAGTACTACAGAATTGGGCGGTTACTTTAACTACCGTCACGTAGGGACACTGCTCATTGTAGAGCCGGGACTGCGCTTGCATTACTACGGTTCATTGTCTGAATTAAGTATCGAGCCTAGGCTTGGTGTGAAATACAGCATCACAGAGGACTTTAGATTTAAAGCATCTGGTGGTTTGTACAGTCAAAATCTTGTGGCAGCTAATTCCGATCGTGATGTCGTGAATCTCTTTTATGGATTCCTATCCGGTGCCACGGATCTTCCAGAAAACTTCAGGGAAAACCCTATTACCTCGAAGTTGCAGAAAGCGACGCACGTGGTCGGTGGATTTGAATACGACTTAGGCGATCATTGGGACATTAATTTAGAATCCTACCTCAAGGATTTTTCTCAAATCACGAATATCAATCGCAACAAGCTCTATGACGATGTTCCTGCGTACAGCGATCGCCCGGAGATTTTAAGAAAGGACTTTATCGTAGAGCACGGCTGGGCGTATGGTTATGATGCCGTCTTGAAATATGAAAAGGGACGCTATTATTTCTGGGGTGTTTATGCTTGGAGCAAGGTGCGACGCGATGATGGTGTTCAGGTATATGCGCCAAATTTTGACCGCCGACATAATTTGAACCTCGTTGGAAATGCGAAATTGGGCCAAAAAGAACAGTGGTACATCAGTGTGCGCTGGAATTTAGGAACCGGTTTTCCATTTACGCCAACTCAAGGGTATTATCCAGGTATAGATTTCTTAGATCCATTGGGGAATCCGGACATTAACTTTGATTATACCACGGCTAACGGAGATCCTTCTGTCCTCTATGGCGCGCTGAACAGTAATCGATTACCGACCTATCACAGATTAGACGCGAGTTTGAAATATACCGGCGAGTGGAAATACGGTCCTATGGAGGCTGCTGTTGGCGCTACGAACATGTATAATAGAGAAAACATCTTCTATTATGACCGGGTCGAGGCGGAGCGCGTAAATCAATTGCCAATAATGCCTACGATTAGCTGCAGTTTCTCCTTTTAATTAGGCGAGAAAAGAGGTACTTTTGCCCTGTTTCAAATGAACTATGGCAAGTACTAAATACATCTTTGTTACCGGCGGCGTAACATCTTCTCTAGGTAAAGGGATCATTTCCGCTTCTTTGGCGAAACTATTGCAAGCGCGAGGTTACCGGGTGACCATTCAGAAATTGGACCCGTATATCAACGTAGATCCAGGTACCCTTAACCCTTACGAGCATGGAGAATGTTACGTTACAGAGGACGGTGCGGAGACAGATTTGGATTTAGGTCATTACGAACGTTTTTTAGGAACCCCGACTTCACAGGGGAACAATGTCACCACCGGTCGTATTTATCAAAGCGTAATTGAAAAAGAGCGTCGTGGGGATTATCTGGGAAAGACGGTTCAAGTCATTCCGCACATTACCGATGAAATTAAGAACAGAGTAAAAATTCTAGGTGAAACTGGAAATTACGATATCGTAATCACAGAAATTGGTGGCACGGTGGGTGATATTGAGGCCGTGCCCTATATCGAGAGTGTTCGCCAGCTGAAATGGGAGATGGAGCGCGATTGTATGGTGGTGCACCTGACACTGCTTCCGTTTTTGGCCGTAACGGGTGAGTTAAAAACGAAGCCTACTCAACATAGCGTTAAAACCTTACTTGAGAGTGGTGTACAGCCGGATGTGCTGGTTTGTAGATCAGAGCATGCTATCGATGAGGATATCAGAAGGAAATTGGCACTTTTTACCAATGTTCGTCCAAAGAATGTAATAGAATCGCGTGATGCCAGCACCATTTACGAGGTGCCGGTTATGATGTATAAGGAAAAACTGGATGAGGTAGTTTTAGATTACTTCGGTCTTGAGTCAAAAGAGCAGCCGGATTTAGATAAGTGGCGCGATTTCTTAAGCCGCTTGAAGTATCCTAAGCGTACGGTGGAAATCGGATTAATTGGAAAATACGTTGAGCTTAAAGAAAGCTACAAATCCATTACCGAAGCCTTTATTCATGCTGGTGCAGCGAATGAAGTTGAAGTGAAGATTCGCTGGATACATTCCGAGCATTTGACCGAAAAGAATGCGGCTTCTACCTGCAAAGGATTGGATGGTGTGCTGGTTGCACCTGGTTTTGGAGAGCGCGGTTTTGAAGGTAAGGTGGCAACCGTTCAGTACGCAAGAGAAAATAAAATTCCGTATTTCGGTATCTGTTATGGAATGCAGGCTGCAGTCATCGAATACGCGAGAAACGTATTGGGCTTCGCGGATGCGAATACAACGGAGGTGGATCCTAAAACGGATAAGCCGGTAATTGCCTTGATGGATGAGCAAATGCACGTCACGGATATGGGGGGAACCATGAGATTGGGGGCGCAGAAATGTGACCTTGCAGAGGGTTCCATCGCGAGGGCAGCCTACGGTGAAGCGCACATCACAGAGCGTCACCGTCACCGTTATGAATTTAATAATGATTATAAAGACGCCTTGACTGGCGCTGGGCTAAAAGCGACAGGTATCAATCCAGAGAGCGGTCTGGTTGAAATTGTAGAGGTGGAAGACCATCCCTTCTTTGTCGGTGTGCAATACCACCCAGAATATAAAAGTACTGTAGTAAAACCGCATCCACTTTTCGTTGCTTTCGTTAAGGCATGTGACGAATTCCATCAAAACAAATAGGAAATGGAGAACCAAAATAAAGGGCTAGATAAAAACCAAATTATTGGGTTTGTGCTGATTGCTACCATCATGGGAGTTTTTGGCTGGTGGCAAAGTAAATATGCACCGGAAGAGGCCGTAGTACCTGCAGTAGAAGAGTCTCAGGTGATGCCAACTGAATCGGAACTCATCGTTTTAGATGCGGCTACAGAAAATGCTACAGCCGTAGTTGATAGCAGCGCGTTTGTAGCGGAAGAATTCGTTATTGAGAATAATGATCTAAAATTGACCTTTAGTACGCTAGGGGCAAAAATGGTTTCAGCTCAATTAAAGGACTACCAGACCTATGACAGTTTACCGCTTTATGTAGTGAATGAGAATCAGACGATGGATTTGATTTTACCAGGTGCGGAAAGCCTTGGTCAAAAAGGATTTACTGTGGATTCGCGTACTTCATCCGGCGTGGTTCTAAGTGATGGTGAGACAAAGGTTCGTATCACGCTACCTGAGAGCGGCTTCGATTTTTCATGGGTTGTGAGTGGAACTGCAGCAGCTGCTGGTAAACCCCAACTCTTTTGGGAGCGTACCGCCAAGCGTACTGAAAAAGGTATTAGTAATGAGCGCGTGTATTCGACCTATTCGTACAAAGTCACTGAAGATGGTGATATTGAGAACATGAGTGGTCGAGGCGGTGATGATAGTGAAGCGCTCGGGGCTGTGGATTGGCTCGCACAAAAGCAGCATTTCTTTTCTTTTATAGCACACCCTGAAGCTGGTTTTTCTGAAGTGCAGGCTGCCACCGTGAATGGTGGTGATGAAGACGAGAGTATCGTTAAGAAGTTCTCGAGCACAGCTACGTTGAATACAACAGTTGACGGTTCCTACACGTTGCCGTTTACGTTTTACATAGGTCCTAACCATTACCAGACGCTTAAAGACTACGATCAAGGCTACGAAAAGGTGATTAATTTCGGCTGGGGAATCTTTGGCTGGATTGGTCGAGGTGTTGTCGTGCCCATCTTTAATTGGCTTGAAGGTTACGGCTTAGGTTACGGTTTAATCATCCTCATTATGGTCCTTATTATTAAAGGAGCCATGTCGCCATTGACTTTCGCGTCTTACCGTTCTATGGCTAAAATGCGTGTGCTTAAGCCGCAATTGGACGAGATGAATAAGAAATTCGGCGAGAAAGATGCTGTTGCTAAACAACAGGCACAAATGGCTTTGTATAAAGAGGCAGGTGTAAATCCTTTAGGGGGTTGTATCCCGGTGATTGTTCAGATGCCAATTTTGATTGCCATGTTCCGATTCTTCCCCGCGTCGATAGAACTACGCGGTGAAAGTTTCCTTTGGGCCACAGATTTAAGTACCTATGATGCACTTATTTCATGGGATCAACACATCCCTTTGATCAGTACCTTCTACGGAAATCATATTTCGATCTTTACGTTACTCATGACTGCATCGACCATTCTTTATACTAGAATGAATCAGCAAATGACTGCAGGTACCGGTTCAAGCGAGCAGATGAAGCAAATGCAAATCATCATGTACGTGATGCCGTTAATGTTCATGTTTGTTCTGAATAGTTACCCTGCGGGACTTACGTACTATTACTTCTTGAGTAATATCGTAACCTTCAGTATGCAGTGGGGAATTCGTAAAAGCGTCAATGATGAAGCGATTCTAGCTAAAATTGAAGCTAAAAAGGCCCAGCCGAAAGGGGAAAAGAAAAAGAGTAAGTTTCAGGCACGCTTAGAAGAAATGCAGCGCCAGCAGAATCTTAACAGATCGCAGCGTAGAAAATAAAAGGAAAGTCCGCCCTAGCAAAAAAAAGCCCCGCTAATAGCGGGGCTTTTTTTGTTAGCACAATTCGACGGTCCGGATCTCGAAGCTTATGATCGTTGGTCCTCCTGTGCACCCGCCGATCTCATCGAGATAAACGTCTTTCTCATCATTGCTGATGATCCATTGGCCGCTTTGATGTTTTCTCAGTGTCCCGTCTTCAATGATATCACCTGGGTTGGAACCCATCCAAACGGCATTGCTGTTCTCAGATACTTTGAGGGTAATATGACCGTCTTTCAACACAACGATGATCTCATCGCCCATGGTCTTTCCGTCCCATTCTGCAAAGGCTACCTCGTATATGTAGGTGCCGTTCTCAGGAACCTCGCTTTGTGGTGGTTCCAAACAACGACCAAACATCAGAAATATGGAGAGCAGTAATGACATAGTTGAAAGATGCAAAAAAAAAGCCCCGCAGTTTCCTGCGAGGCTTTACTATGTTTTTTTTGTTGGCTTAATTAACGTGAGTCACAACACCATTGATATAATCATAGTCTCCTGAACCGTCTTGACGCAGTTCCCAAATGATTGTTGCTACACTGAAATCAGCTTCCATACCGGCAGGTAGTGTTGGTTTTTCGATATGGAACTGGAATGGCGTATAACGCGTTCCGTAGATATCTCCAGCTGCATAGGCATTACCTAAAGGATTGATATCACCTAAGTTCATACCCCATGGACCCAATGTAGTCATGGTAGTATCACTAGTCGCAGCATCAGAACTTTCTAGCCAGCCCACAACAGCAGTAGTCGCGTGACGGTAAAGTACCTCATCGTGTGTGTAAGTCGTACCTGAAGTGATTAATGGAACTCCTGCAACTACAGCGGCATCTTGCGCCCAAGTTGTTGGTGTTGCTCCAGATCCTGTGCTTACTTTAGGAAGTGAACTTACTTGATTCAAATCTACACCGTTGCCATAATCTTTCGCGACAACACCGTTTAATAATAGGTAGGATTGAACCATGTAGATGTTCTCAGTTTTTGTCTCTAGCACTTTTACGCGAGGGTACACCGTAAAGCTCGTACCTGCGTCGTTGAGCATAACATCTGCCTCGAGGCTAAAAGCAACTTCCGCCATAGTAGCAGCAGCAGCGGCAGTAGCCGGACTTTGACCTACGTCGGTGTTGTTTACATAAAAGTTAGGCACACCAGAGGTTGGGAAATTTTCATCAAATTTAGACGAAGCTGCGTTATCAGTTGAGAACCAGTCACCAACGTGATTCGCTATAAGCACAACGCTATCACCCAATACTCCGTCGAGCATGGCCATGATTTCTGCACCATTTGGGCAGTATTGACACCAAGCACCCGTAGTTTCAATCACCAACGGACGAACAACGCCTGTAACGGTTAGTGAGTCTCCAGGGTACGTCGCAGGTGCAGGTTCAGGACCTCCAGTCTCACATGAAGTGAGGAATAATGCGCCGAAAACAGCGCTTAATGCGATTAATTTTTTCATAGGTCGAAATAAGTNTTTATCAANACACTAATTTATCGAAAAATAATCAATCAATTACATTGAATATGTAAACGGGNAGATGGTCTGAGAATCCGTAAGTGTAGAAGGTGCCTAAAAAGGCTCTCTTAGGTTTATAGCCGCCCCATTTAGTGTCNNATTCTAGTAAAAGTGGTGGTGCGAGAATTTCTCCGGAATATCGAATGTTGCCCCGGTAAAGTACAAGATCAATGTGCTGCCAGCGGCCTTGAAACTTATAGGTGCCGCTTATGTTTTTTGGATATAAAAAAGCAGGGGTATTCCAACCGCGATGTATTTCGTCTTGAAAGAAATCCGCAGAAGCTATATCGTTAAAATCGCCAATTATTAATTGGTTTTGAGCGCTATCCCGATCCAATTCATTCATCACTGCTTGAAGCGCCATTTTTCGAAAAGGTGCACTTTGTGCGGCACCACCTCTTTTTGATGGCAGATGAACGATAACGCTCGTTACATCCACACTATCTCGCACGGAGGTACTCCTGGTCATTAGTAGCAGCGCATCCCTTGACTTATAGTGCGGTGAGCTGTAGGAAATGGTTCTACTATCAATCATGCGAGTGGTCGAGGTGTTGATCAAGGCGGCACAGTCAATCCCCCTATGGTCAGGACTGTCGTAATGAACAACCTGCCAGGGACCTTGGTCTTTGATGGCTTTATGTTTAGCTAAATCGAGCAATACCGTTCTATTTTCTACTTCAGCGACCGCAATGATGTCAATGGTTTGTTCAGTAAGGTTGATTGCTGCGCGAAGCGCTCGGGCGGTTTGCCGGATTTTAAGGAAATAGGTGGCGCTTCCATACCCATAGGCCCCTGTTGGCGTGAAACCCAGGTCGTTTTTACCACGATCGTGCAAGGTATCGAAGAGGTTCTCGACATTGTAAAAGAGGATGTGTTGTGCGCAGCCCGAATGGGAACACAGCGAGAGCACTAAGCAATACGTCGAAAGAATACACCGCATTTGCTCATAACGGCGGTTTTCTGCCTAGTGATATCCGATGTTGAAAAACATAGGGTATCAACATTTAATCAAAGTACAACAATGAAGAGTCGCCGTAACTTAAAAAGCGATATTCATTCTCAAGGGCATGTTGGTAAACCTCTTTCCAGTGCTTCCCGATTCCAGCGCTGACTAAAAGAAGAAGGGTTGAGCCGGGTTGATGGAAATTGGTAACGATTCCTTGAACCGATTTAATGCGATAGCCCGGCTTAATCATCAACTGCGTTTTTAATGCAACCGAATGTATATTGTGGGTTTCCAAATACTCCAAAAGCGCAGCATAGGCTTCCTCAGTACTGTAGTTAGCGGCTAAAGAGTATGCTTCGAATTGGCCCAAATCCTCTAAAGGCTGACCTTGTAATAGTTTCACTCCCATCCAATGGCAGCTTTCTAACGTTCGTAAACTCGTCGTTCCAACAGCGAATCTTTTGCCTTTGTGAGCGAGGTAGCCTTTCAACCAATCCCGACTTAAAAGCAATTCCTCTGAATGCATTTCGTGTTTTTCAACTTCGCCATCGTCTAAAGGCTTGAAGGTCCCGGCGCCTACGTGCAGCGTAACTTCAAACCACTGGTGATGGTTTGTCGTTAACTGATCGAATACCCTTGGGGTAAAATGCAAGCCAGCCGTTGGTGCAGCCACGGATCCGTTGCTTGCGGCATACACGGTTTGGTACCGTTCAACATCCGCATTTTCTGCATCCCTGTTCATGTAAGGCGGTAGCGGGATTTTACCCGCGATTTCCAATACCTTACTAAATGCGGTGTCGCTGTTCCAGCTGAAATGGATGACGAAAGCGTGACCTATGCGGATTCCTTTTTCTGCAGTAAGGACCAGTCCATTGCCGAGATTTAGGTGTAGCGCATGATCTTTCCAGCGTTTGAGATTCCCAACGAGACATTCGAATTGTATCTGGCGCGTGGCGTTCATGCTATCTTCAACNCTCATTTGATACGGCCCCAGACAAAACACTTCGATGGGTTTGGCACCTTCGGTNTTTGTAAAATGAAGNCGCGCTTTAACGACTCTCGTATTGTTGAAAATGAGTTGGGAATTTTCAGGAAGAAGGTCAGGAAGTTNCGAGAACTGTTGGTCTTCAATCTTACCATCACGATACACAAGAAGTTTGCTCGCATCACGTTGTTNCAATGGGTGTGTTGCGATGCGGTGTTCGGGAAGTAGGTAATCGAAATCGGACTTTTGCATGGTAAATTCGCTCNTTGCAAATGTAGGTATCGCTACCTTTACCTGAAGAACGAATTCTCGCATGTCTAAAAAGATCATTCTTTCCACTACCAACGATATCAGTACGGACAACCGCGTACATAAGGTGGCTATGCTCTTGTTGGAATTGGGGTACGATGTGCATTGGGTGGGGCGGTTATTGCCGAATAGCGTGCCGCTTGATCGAACGTACACGACAACACGAATGCGATTGTTTTTTAAAAAAGGCGGTCTGTTTTACGCAGAATTTCAGGTGCGTTTATTTTTCTTTCTCTTGCGGAACAGGGCATCGGTAGTGCTGTCGAATGATCTCGATACATTGCTTCCTTCTTATCTCATATCCCGCATCTTCAACACTCCCCTTGTATACGACAGTCATGAATATTTCTGTGGAGTACCTGAGATTCAGGGAAGGTGGGTGAAAAAAGTTTGGCTTGCCGTAGAGCGCAGCATTTTTCCTAAGCTGTTGAACGTGTGGACCGTTAATGAAAGCATTGCAGACCTCTATGAAAAGGATTACGGTATTCGGCCTCAGGTGTTTCGAAACATAAGTCCCAAACCGCGCGCTTTTGAGCCTAAAACCAGGCGTGAATTAGGACTGCCAGAACATTTGCGGATTGCAATAAATCAAGGTTCTGGGATGAACGTTGATCGGGGACTCGAGGAAGCGGTAGCTGCAGTAACTGGGATGGAAGGATGGCTTTTGCTTTTAGTGGGAAGTGGTGATGCTATTCCAGGTTTAAAAGAAAAAGTAGCTCAAGAAGGTTGGCAGGAGAAAGTGAAATTTATTGACCGCATGCCTTATGACCAATTATTACATTATACGGCCGCTGCTGACGTGGGTTTAAGCCTAGATAAAGATTCAAATATTAATTACCGTTTTTCGCTCCCAAACAAACTTTTTGACTACATCCACTGCAACACACCAGTGGTGACTTCTCGGGTGGTTGAGGTAAAGCGGATTGTTGAAGATTACAATGTTGGACTCACGGTACATGTAGACAATATTTTGGCTTTACGAAGATCAATAGCTGCTGTTGCTGAACATCGAGAAGCTTACGAACCAGGGTTAAAGCATGCCCAAGAAGCTTTGAGTTGGGAAAAAGAGCGCATTCCGCTTAGAAATTTCTACGCCCAATTTTTATAGTGTGTCCCGACAAACGGAGCAGCTTGTAAAAATCGAAAAGCAAGACACTTCGTACGCCGCCGATCAGCAATGCCCGTATGCTGCTCGCAAACAGAATGCGAAGAAGTTGGATCAAATATAAAACTCCGGTCCGTTGAAGTTTTCGGTAGACGGCAAATAGTCGGACCTCTTCGTCAATTTTGCCGCTGCGTATAAGGTCAGCAAGATTATCTATCGCAACCTCTGTTTTTTCAACAAATTCCGCGTCGCTATCACCGTCTAAATGGTAGGCTGGATTGTCAATGTGTACCACGGTTTTGCAAGCGTACCGCAAATCTTGCCCGAATAAGGTGTCTTCGTGCCCATATTGTTTTAGACGCTCATCAAAAGAATGTTGTAAGAAAGTAGCGCGTGCAATAGCGAAATTAAATGCGCTAAAGTTCGCATGAGGGCTTCGTGCACGCTTGATTGCAGGTACGGCTTCTTTTCGCTGACCGATCGCATGGCGAAGACTCGTGCGGCCGAGCTGGTAGGCCGTTCCCCCGACGACGACTTCCGCATTATCGAGGGCTAGGCAATAGGACTTTAAAAATTGTTCTGGTCGAACCGGTAGTGCATCGGCATCCAAGAACAATAAATAATTTCCAGTCGAGGCTTTAGCAATGGTGTTTCTGTTATTGCTGCGCCCTAGACCATTAGGGTGATGGAGGTAATGCAACCCGTAGTGGGTTTCCCATTGCTCTGCTTGAACGGAGGGTTCGGGGTGTTGGTCGCCGGCAATGATTTCTGCGGTCCAGTCTTCGGGCAGGGCTTGCTTTCCTATGTGGAGGGCTTGCAGGAGTGCGCTGAGGTCATCGCCGTAACAGGCGATGCAGATGCTGAGCGTATTTTTAATAGGCGCTTCCAAAGGATTTTAGAAAGCTTGTACTTGTGTGCTACTTACGCTGCCATTTTCGACTTTTAACGTACGATTCGCGTATTTATGGATCAATTGGAAATCATGTGTGGCCATTAAAACGGCCTTGCCTTGTTCCGTTAGGCTCAGCAATAAACTCATGATTTCTTCTGAGGTGCGGGGGTCTAAATTACCTGTGGGTTCATCCGCAAGTATTAATTTTTGGGTCGTTCAAAAGGGCGCGTGCTATGGCAACCCTTTGCTGTTCTCCACCCGATATTTCAAAAGTACTTTTGTGCTTTTTGTGCTGCATACCTACTAAGGATAAGACTTCTACAATTCTCTTCGAACGTGCTTCCTTGTCTTTCCAACCTGTAGCGCGCAAAACAAAATCTAAGTTGCCTTCAACGCTTCGGTCGCTGAGCAACTGAAAGTCTTGAAAGACGATACCTAAATCGCGGCGTAAAGCAGGGATATGTTTATCCTTTAGTCCATTGAGCGCATGGTCGGCTACGTGGCCTTCTCCTTGCGTTAAAGGCAAGTCACCGTAAAGCGTTTTCAAAACGGAGCTTTTCCCAGACCCTGTCTGTCCTATAAGGTATACAAATTCGCCTGCAGCAATTTCGAAGTTTACTGCGCTAAGCACCAGGTGTTTGCCTTGAAAAATCGAGGCGTTTTTTAATGCGACTAAAGCCATTGAGTAGGTGGTGAGTTATAGGGCTACAAGCTATTAAATCCTTGCTAGATAACATACCAAAGTGCCTAGGTTCTGCGTTTTTTCATGTGAATAACTCCCCTTAATAAACCTGATTTACCGCACGGCGTGCGCAGGGCTACGTTTATTTTTAAGGATAAACCTGATAATGATGAGAAGATTTCTCTACAGTGCGTTGTTGCTGGCCTTTACTAATTTAGGTGTAGCTCAAGAGACGCCGTTAGAGGCGGGGCTTGAAGCAACCTACAGTGAAAGTGTTGATTTATTTGAAGATGGACTCTATGCGGCGGCAAGAGTCGGTTTTGATGAATTGCTCGAATCTAATTTGCCTACTCAAAGCTTCTTGAAAGAGGAGAGCAGCTTCTACCGCGCCCTTTGTGCACTTTACTTAATGAATGAAAACAGCGAATACTTTTTGACGTATTTCGCCCAAACGTACCCATTGAGTCCGCGGTGGCAGGAAGCACATATTACGGCGGCGAACTATTATTTTAATAACCGCAGATATAAGAAAGTCGTGCAATGGCTTGGGGCGATTGATCAGCAGGATGTTGCTTCAAGTTTTAGGAGCGAATACTATTTTAAATTGGCCTACAGCCATTTGATGGCGAAAGATGTAGAAAAAGCCCGTAGCCTTTTCTTCCAAGGAAAAGATTATGCCGGAGAATACCGCAGCCACCACCGCTATTACTACGGACACATTGCCTACGAAGCGGAACAGTACAGTACTGCCGTAGAGCAGTTTAAATTGCTCGTAGGTGATGACCAATTTGGAGGCGTTGTGCCGTACTACCTTAGTCAGATTTACTACAAAACCGGTGAAATAGATGAGTTACTGCGCGTCGGTGAGGCGATTGTTGGAGCAGGCCGTAGCCTCGCGAGCTGCGGAGGTTGCAAAGCTCATAGGAGAGGGATATTACCAAAAGAAAGATTGGAAATCCGCTGCACGCTATTTAGAAAAACACCAAGCTTTGGGTGGTAAACTGGACCAACAAGATCATTATAAGTTGGGTTTTGTACTGTACAAAACGAATCGCTACGAAGAAGCCATTGGCGCCTTTAATAAAATTCACAACCGAGGGGACGATTTAGGACAGAGCGCCTATTACCACCTGGCGGATTGTTATTTGAAAACGGGGAAGAAAACAGAGGCTCAATCTGCCTTTTTTCGCGCCAGCGAAAGCGGGAAGGATCAGTCGCTACGGGAAGATGCCTATTTTAATTATGCAAAATTAGCCTACGATTCTAGTACGCCATTTGAACAGCCCTTAGATATTTTTAAGGCCTTTTTAAGCACCTATCCCAACAGTCGTCACCGTCAGGAGGCGAATGAATACCTCGCAAATCTGTACCTGAATTCTAAAGATTACGAGAGTGCGATGAAGGCAATTTCGGCTGCAGGTCTGGATCAGCCGACCATGCAAGGAGCTTATCAAAAGGTAGCTTATTTTAGAGGTGTACAGCATTTTAATGCCATTCAGTACGATGCAGCGAGACGTCTATTTAATAAATCATTGGATTACCCTTTAAATAACGTTTATGCAGCTTTAGCGCATTATTGGTTGGCGGAGATTGCTTACCGTGAAGATGATTTTGACGGGGCACTTATCGAAATAGGAAAGTTCGAAGCCACGCCAGGCTCTGCTACGCTCAGTGAATACAAGCGCAGTTTATACAACAAGGGATACGCCTATTTTTCTAAAGAGGATTACCGCAATGCAGCGACCACTTTCAGGCTGTTTTTGAACAGTGCTAAGCTCGGAACGAAATTGGCCAATGATGCGGAACTTCGATTGGCGGATTCTTATTTTATGACGGCGCAATATGCGAATGCCATTACGTATTACACGACTTATTTAGGTCGACAGGTGCCGGATGCGGATTATGCAGCATTCCAACGTTCCCTCTGTTACGGGTTGGTGGATGAGCCGCAGAAAAAAGGAGATGCCTTAGAAGCACTGGTGGGCCAATTCCCGAATTCTGTTTACGCTACCGATGCGTATTTTGAATTGGGCGAAACCTACATGAAGCTCGGGAAAAATAAGCGAGCAGAGGAGATTTTCAATGCATTCATCTCCGATTATCCAAAGAGTCGATTTGTAAAAAATGCCCACATCGCCCTAGGTTTAATTTACCGTACTCAAGGAAATGGGAAAGCAGCTTTGGCCGCATTCAAGCGTGTTGTCGAGACCTACCCAAATACGCCTGAAAGTAAGGAGGCGTTAGGGCTTGCTAAGATTCAATATTCAGAATTGGACCAGTTAGGCGACTACGTTGATTGGATTCAAACCCTTACCGGTGCAGATATCGGTCAGGGTGCCCTGGACTCTACCCTTTACAATGGTGCGTTTGACAGATACAGCTTAGGCGATTGTGCTGGTGCGAAAAAAGGCATGCAAGAATACCTCGCAAAATTCCCAGACGGCATCTTCCGAACTCCTGCAAACTATTACATGGCTGAATGCGCTTTCTCTGAAGGAGATGATGCCCTGGCAATAACAGGTTATGAGGCCGTGGAGCGCTCGGGAGAATTGAGTTTCCGCAAGAGAACGGTGGAGCGTTTGGCAAGTTTGTATTATGCGGATGAAGCGTATGAAAGTGCCTTTACTTACTTCCAGCAGGTGGTTAGTCTTGTGGGGAATGCGGATGAAGGTCGTCGTGCACGTCTTGGATTAATGCGTTGTGCAAAGGCCTTATCGGATGTTCCTGTAGTTATGCAATACGCTGAAAGTTTATTACAGGATGAAGGCCTCCCGGCTGAATGGCGTTCAGAAGCGCTTCTAAATGCAGCACGAAGTGCCTTGAGTTTGAACGACAGTGCAAATGCGAAACGTTACTACACGCAAGTCTCTAAAGAGATTAAGGGTGAGGCGCAGGCGGAATCCAATTATTATTTGGCCCAGTTCGAATTTATTCAAGCCCAATTCGAAGCATCGAACGAACGCATCTTCTGGATGATCGACAATTTACCAACCTACCCACAGTGGCGTTGGAAATCGTTACTCCTGATGGCGAAAAACTATGCAGGACTTCAAGATGATTTCCAGGCGAACTATACGCTAGATTTCATTATTGAAAATGCAGACTATGGCACTTTAGCGCAGGAAGCACAGCAATTCAAAGCAGATCTGGCGCTCCTTCGCGAACGTGAGGCTCAATCCACATTTGGCGTAGATAGCCTGAATGTAGAGGGGGCAGATTTGGAAGAATTAGAAGAAATTGAAGAGTAACGACGTATGAAAAAGATAGCATTAGTAGGACTCTTTTTGTTGCCAGTATTGGCTTGGAGTCAAGAAGAACCGGGCGATGAGGTTAAAAGCGTCGAAATTAGAGTGGTTGAAGACTACAAGGCACAGGTACGCTCTGCACATAAAATTTCAGAGCAGCCTTCATTTGCAGATACGACCTCAGAGAAATTAGCGGTCACCGTACGCATTCAACCCAAAGGCATGGTGATCGATTTTGATCCAGATCCTATTCCTAGCATTCAGCTCGGTCGTGTCAAGTTGCCAAAATTGCCTACTCAAAAAGTGAGTTTGGGTGCGGGCAATTATACCGGAACGTACGCGAGTTTCGTGCTTTCTTCGCCAAGGAGTAAAAAGAATGTTTGGGGCATAAAAGCACTACATGACGGAACCTTAGGTGGTGTAAACAGTCCCTTCTATACGCAGCCGACCTACGAGAATACGGTATTGGCAGATTTTCAACGTGCTACGAAGAATTGGAATTTTAAAACTCAGGTACTGCTTGGAGCAAACTACCACAGTTTCTTTGGCGCGCTGGATACGAACCAGTTGGACACGGTGAGCGGGGCTTGGCAGCAGACTTACGGCATTAACCAGCAATGGTTGCGAACTTCTAACCCTACAAGTAAGGTGCTGGCGACGTATCGCAGTGGCGGACTTTCGTATCTCTACACTCATGCGGGTTTTGCCACCAGTGAACACCTTGCTCGAACGGCACATACTGTGGAATTAGCGGCGGGTGATCAGGATATCATTTTAGATTTGGGTTACCAGTTTTCGCAATACAACGGATGGTCTGCAATGGGCGGGCAGTACCACAATTTTACTATAGCGCCCATCACAAGAGGTAAAAACGGCATACTTACCTATGAGTTTGGTTTAGATTTCACGGGGACGCAAACCGCGGGTCTTTCGCAAGATCGCTTCGAATTCTATGTGTTTCCCAAAGTCAATCTACAGGCAGAAATTTTACGCCGTACGCTTGCCATTTATGGGGGATGGGACGGTTCTTCAAAGCAGCAAACGCTGCAAGGTTTGTTGAAAGAGGTGCCACAGATTTCTTTAGATCAAGAATTGCGCTTATCGGGTCAAAACCGCGGGTATGTAGGTATGCAAGGTGCACTCATCGGTAAAGTACAGTACCGATTAGAAGGTGCCATGACCTTTATGAACGACGCGGTCCAATTCATGAGGGACACTTTACTAGCCCCTGTAGATGTAAACGGTTCCTTTCTGCCAGCGCTCTCCGTCGGTTATGCTCAGCAAGTATTAAAAACCTCTTTTCGTGGCGAATTAAATGTGCCCTTAAAACAATTTACGGCCAGTACATACGCACAGTTCAACGCGTATTCTGGCGACGACTACTTTGGCCGTGAAGGCGCGGTAATTGGTGGTCTATTGTCCTATGAAATCAACGACCTTCGCGTTTCGGCCGCCGCAAAGCACGTAAGTGGAAGATATACTGGTGCTGCAACGGAACTGAGTCTAGAGGCCTACACGGATGTTAACCTGCAATTGGGTTACGAAATCAATGAGAATCTAAGCATCAGTTTACGTGCCTACAACTTGCTCAATCAGGACTACCAAACCTATTTAGGTTACCGTGTCCGAGGCACTAGAGGCTTGTTTGTTTTGAACTACCAATTTTAAGGGGGTTGAAGCGAGCGAAAACCGCGTAAATGTTAATAAAAATGTTGGTAAATGAAGAGGGGCTTAGTGCCCCTTTTCTCGCTTTTTGGGTACCTAAAAGGTATCTTTGTTAGGATAGCATTAAACATAACTTCATCTTAAGTTTATGAGCGAAGAGCAAAAGAATTATGACGGTGGATCCATCCAGATCCTTGAAGGGCTAGAGGCCGTTCGTAAGCGTCCAGCGATGTACATCGGAGACATCGGTGTGAAGGGACTCCACCACCTTGTTTACGAAGTAGTAGATAACTCTATTGATGAGGCCTTAGCGGGTCATGCATCAGATATATATGTAACCATTAATGAGGACGATAGCATCACCGTAAAGGATGATGGTCGAGGCATTCCTATTGATCCACACCCGAAAGATGGGCGTTCTACCTTAGAGGTAGTTATGACCGTGCTGCACGCGGGTGGTAAGTTCGATAAGGATTCGTACAAAGTATCCGGTGGGCTTCACGGGGTAGGTGTGAGTTGTGTGAATGCACTTTCGATCATGTTACATGCTGAAGTGCACAAGGACGGTAAAAAATATGAGGTTGAGTTTTCACGTGGTGCGGCGAAATACCCTACACGCGAAATCGGTACCACGGATTACCGAGGTACCATTGTTACCTTCAAGCCCGATGGTGAAATCTTTGAAGAATTAGAGTACCAGTATGAGATTTTAGCGAAGCGCATGCGCGAACTCGCTTTCTTGAATAAGGGCATCTCTATTACACTTACGGATCTTCGCGAGAAGGACGAAAAAGGAGAATACATAGGACAGCGCTTCCACAGTCAAGACGGTCTTGCCGGATTCGTGAAATATATTGATGCCAACCGCGAGGTCATCATGCCTGAGGTGATGTCAATGGAGGGTGAACGCGACGGTATTCCTGTTGAGGTGGCAATGCACTACAACACGAGCTACAACGAGAATATTCATTCCTACGTCAACAATATCAACACGCATGAAGGTGGAACCCACCTCGCTGGTTTCCGTAGAGCTTTGACCCGTACTTTAAAAAAGTATGCTGATGATAGTGGTCTTCTCGCAAAGGAGAAAGTAGAGGTTAGTGGTGATGACTTTAGAGAGGGCTTGACTGCAGTAATTTCTGTAAAAGTCATGGAGCCTCAGTTTGAGGGCCAGACAAAAACAAAGTTGGGTAATAAAGAAGTCAGTGGTGCTGTAGATAAGCTCGTTGGCGAAATGCTGACGGCTTTTCTTGAAGAACACCCGTCAGAGGCAAAGATCATTGTCCAAAAGGTGTTGCTTGCTGCGAAAGCTCGTGTTGCTGCAAAAAAGGCACGCGAAATGGTACAGCGCAAGGGTACCATGTCGTCTATGGGATTGCCAGGTAAATTGAGCGACTGTTCTGAAACGGATCCTAAAGTTTGTGAGATATTCCTTGTTGAGGGAGATTCTGCAGGCGGTACAGCGAAACAAGGCCGTGATCGTAATTTCCAGGCCATTCTTCCCTTACGTGGTAAGATCTTGAACGTTGAAAAAGCGATTTCTCATAAAGTATTTGAGAACGAGGAAATTAAAAATATGTATACCGCATTGGGTGTAAGTGTGGGAACTGAAGAGGACCATAGAGCACTCAATATAGCTAAATTGCGCTACCACAAGATTGTGATCATGACAGATGCCGATGTGGATGGTAGCCACATCTCAACGTTGATCTTGACGTTCTTCTTCCGCTACATGCGTGAGTTAGTAGAAAAGGGATACGTGTACATTGCAACCCCTCCACTTTACTTAGTGAAGAAAGGGTCGAAATCAGCCTATGCTTGGGACGATAAGCAGCGCGATCAACTCCAGTTTGAGTACGGTGGTGACACAGGACAAGGTGTGGGAATCCAGCGTTACAAGGGTCTCGGTGAGATGAACGCAGAACAGCTTTGGGAAACTACTATGAATCCTGAGGAGCGCATCTTAAAGCAGGTGACTATCGACGATAGTGCTGAGGCCGATCGTGTATTCTCCATGCTCATGGGTGATGAAGTTCCTCCACGTAAAGAGTTTATTGAGCGCAATGCGAAATATGCTA
>P_2C_Liq_3_UnCtyDRAFT_100066_pt1 | contig 28157 bp, 24 predicted proteins | sample Pon2CUnioCityCA_3_FD_9720 | JGI IMG/M metagenome (IMG submission 9720)
TTGCGAAAATAAATCTAAATTATCTACTCCGAAATTGTTTAAATTTCCATTAAGTTTTCCTGTTAAGGTAAGAATATCATTTCCATTTAACTCATTGTAAAATTTCTTGATATCAGAAATGGCAACATTACTTTTATCGAACTTAGCGTCTATTTGTACTTTATTATTAAAATCTGCTAAATCTTCTCTTTTGTACCTAAAATGAATATCTGCTTTTATGGCTGTATTTTTTGTTTCTAAAGTGGTTTTTATAAAATGCATTGCAGTTGTAGAGTACGAAAAATCTGTACTCAAATTACTTACTTCTAAGCCGAATTTATCTGTAAAATGTAGTCCTCTTATTTTTGATGAAAAATCTGGACCAACAATTGCTAAATCTTGTAAATTTCCTCCAGCATTTTTAACCGCATAATTTACAGAGTCTTTTCTATTGGCATTTGTTATTCTGTAATTTAGCTTATTTACATAAACATTAGAAGTTCTTAAAACAAAAGGATTCGCTAATGAATCTTTAGGTTTTCCGTTATCAAAAGAATTGATAAAAATTGCCAGATTATCTTCATCTTCTCCTTTATATATTTTCATATAAAAAGCAGCATCTTCTAAATAAACACTTTTTAAATTAACCTCGCTATCTAAAATTCTTTTTGCGTTTAACAGCGATGTACTTAATTTATTTACAAAAATCAACGTGTCTTTATGATGATCTCGAATCTGAACTCCCTTTAATTGAACACTCCCTAAAAGCGATAAATCTACTTTTTCGATGGTTAAATCGGTACCAAAATCTTCATTGATTTTATCGGTAAAATAGGCGCCTATTTTAGTTTGTATCGCAGAAATAGATAGTAAAACACTAATCAACAACAAAAAGAGCACAACGTACCCAAGCCACTTTAGTATTTTTTTTCTAGTTTGTTTGATAATCTTAGTTATTACAATTATTGAAGATTCTTTAATTAACAATCAAAAATATTGCCAATTCTTACAAAGAACGTGCAAATTTAGCAAACTATTAAATATCTGTTCCTAAAAAACAGAAACATCGCTAAATTTATACTTAATTTTGTAACAATTTAATTAATGAGATGGGTAAACCAATTTATATTTTAGGAATAGAATCTTCTTGTGATGACACTAGTGCATCAGTAATTTGTGATGGAAAAGTATTAAGCAATGTTATTGCGAATCAAGAAGTACACGCTAAATATGGTGGTGTTGTGCCAGAACTAGCCTCTAGAGCACATCAACAAAACATTGTTCCTGTTGTACAGCAAGCACTTGTACAAGCTAATGTTACTAAAGAGGAATTAGCTGCAATTGCTTTTACCCGAGGTCCAGGATTAATGGGCTCTTTATTAGTTGGTATCTCTTTTGCAAAATCTTTGGCGTTGGGTTTGCAAATTCCTTTAATTGATGTAAACCATATGCAAGCACATATTTTGGCGCATTTTATTGAAGATGATGGTAGTAAAAAACCCTCTTTTCCTTTTATTTGCTTAACCATAAGTGGCGGACATACACAAATTGTAAAAGTGAGTAGTTATTTTGAAATGGAAGTTTTAGGAGAAACCATTGATGATGCAGTTGGAGAAGCTTTTGATAAGTCTGCAAAAATTTTGGGATTACCTTATCCAGGAGGTCCTTTAATTGACAAATATGCACAGTTAGGAAATCCAAAAGCATTTACATTTACCAAACCTAAAGTTGGCGATTTAGATTTTAGTTTTAGCGGATTAAAAACAGGGATTTTATATTTTATTCAGAAACAACAACGAATAAACGCAAACTTTATCCCCGAAAATTTAAATGATATTTGTGCATCCATACAACATACCATAGTCGAAATTTTAATGGATAAACTAAAAAATGCGGTAAAACAAACTGGTATTAAACAGATTGCAATTGCTGGCGGAGTTTCTGCAAACTCTGCAATTAGAGAACGATTACAGTTGGCTCAAAAACATTATGGTTGGTCCACCTACATTCCAAAATTCGAATATACCACAGACAATGCTGCCATGATTGCGATAACTGGCTATTTAAAATATTTAAACAATACCTATGCTGATGTTTCTGTTACTGCTAAAGCCCGTTTAAAAGTGATTGAGTAATTTTGCACCTACAATAAAAAACTAGTTTCTTTTGCAATACTTTAAAAACAGATTATTATTTAATATTCAATATTTTTTATTTTGGATTGGTTACTTTGTTTTTGCACGTCTCTTTTTTCTGGTCTATTATTTTGATAAAACACAAGAACTTGGTTTTTTAACCATTTTAAAAACATTCCTATACGGTTTACGATTAGATACCGCGTTTGCGGGCTATTTAGTTGCAATTCCGTTTTTACTCGTTATTTTTTCGATATGTATACATCCAAAAAAAATCTTAAACATCATAAAATGGTACACAATTGCATTACTAATATTTATTAGTTTGTTATTATTGATTGATGCTGGTTTGTACCAATCTTGGGGAGTTCGTTTAGACACATCATTGCTTCCTTATTTAAATACACCTGAATTAATGATCGCTACAGTTTCTACTTTTCAGTTGGTTTCTGGAATTTTAGGATGGATTTTTATTTCGTATCTCTTTATCAAAATTTTTAATACATTTTATCGTAAAAAATATGAGAAAATCAATTTGGGAAATTGGCTAGAAATTCCTGTATTTCTAATCATTACTGCAGCATTAATTATTCCTGTTAGAGGCGGATTTCAAACGATACCTGTAAACCAAAGTAACGTGTATTTTTCTGATAAAATGTTTGCCAATCACGCAGCCATTAACTTTATTTGGAACTTTTTTAATACGCTTACTCATAAAACGGATGGTAAAAATCCTTATGTTTATTTTGATGATGAAACCGCTGTTAACATCATCAACGAAACAAGAAATCAACTTTTAGATGCAGATATAGATGCTGTTTTAACTACAAAAAAACCAAATGTAATTTTAATTCTTTGGGAAAGTTTACCTGCTAAAGTTGTTGGAAGTTTGGGTGGTGAACCAGAAGTTACGCCAAACTTAAACAGACTTTCTAAAGAAGGTATTTTGTTTACTAACTTTTATGCAAATGGAGATAGAACCGACAAAGGCATTCCAGCCATTTTAAGTGGCTATTATCCGCAACCTGTAAAACGAATTATGCGAATGCCAAACAAAACAAGAAGCCTACCAATGTTACCCAAAAAGATGGCAGCATTGGGCTATATAACTTCCTTTTATTATGGTGGAGATTTGAATTTTGGAAATATGAACACCTATTTACGAAACGCCGGAATCGAGAATTTTGTGGATGGTAGCGATTTTGACACTAAAGATTGGAACTCGAAATGGGGAGCTTATGATGATGTTTTTATGCAACGTTTTGCCAAAGATTTATCGACCCAACAAAAAGAGCCATTTTTTAAAATAGCATTAACACTAACGAGCCACGAACCTTATGAAATTAAAGGCGAATATAAATTTGGGAAAGACACGCATGACAATCAATTTAGAAGTGCACACCATTATACAGATCAGGTTATAGGCGATTTTATTGATTTTGCAAAACAGCAATCTTGGTATAAAAACACCCTAATCGTAATTATGTCTGATCATGGGCACAGTTCACCAAAACATAACGGCCCTTATTTTTCTCCTAAAAAATTCAGGATTCCTATGCTATGGTTGGGAGGAGCAATAAATAAGAACCTTAAAGAAATACCCACATTTTCGAGTCAAGTTGATTTTTCGTACACTTTATTAGACGCATTAAATGGTGATAAAAAAGATTTTGTTTTTGGTAAAAACATTTTTAATTTTTCTGATCAACAGTACGCACATTATGTTTTTAACAAAGGCTATGGTATATTGAATAAAAATGATACCTTCCTTTATGATTATATTAGTAAAAAACCTATTTTAGACCACGGATTACATACTTCTAAATTAGATTCTTTAGGCAAGGCAATTACGCAAAAATCTTACGATGATTTTTTAAATAGAAAGTAGAAGTAAAAAAAAAGAAAAAATGAATTTATCGCTACATGAAAAAGTTTTGGTTCAACTATTTAATAAAAAAGAAGATTTAACAATTTTTGATATTGGTGCTTGTGAAGGTCTAAGTAGCGTACGATATTTGTCAATTTTCCCTAAATCTTATGCCTATGCCTTCGAACCCATTCCTAATAATTTTAAAACGGTACAAAATAATATTATAAAATTTAACGCTAAAAACTTAAAGGCTTTTCAATTAGGTTTATCATCCAAAAAAGGAGAAGCTACCTTTTATGTTTCTTCTGGAAATCCTGAAGGCAAAACTATACCTTCAGATAATTCCACCAGTTTTGGAAATAAAAGTTCTTCTTTATTTAAGCCTGGAAAAACTAAAGAAGTCCATACTTGGCTTAAGTTTAACGAAGAAATTACCATACAAACAGAAACCTTAGCAAACTTTTGTAAAGATCATAAAATTGATGCTATTGATTTTATTCATATGGATGTTCAAGGTGCAGAATTAATGGTTTTACAAGGCGCCAAGAACATGATTCAACACATAAATGCAATTTGGTTAGAAGTCGAAAAAATAGAACTATATGAGAATCAAGCGCTAAAAGGAGATATTGAAAACTTTTTTATTGATAAAGATTTTGTTTGCTTGTTAAATAAAGTGAACCACATTGCTGGAGATCAATTGTGGGTAAAAAAATCTTTTTTTGAAGCTTTAGATGAAAAGACTAAAAAAAAATTAACAAAAATTAAAAATAAAACTGAATTAAAATCGAAAATTTCTAGTTTTATAGGCAACACAAAAACATCTTTAAAAAAAGTATTTAAATCATAGATTAAAATCCGAATTGTCTTAAATGATGATCTAGATGCTTGTAAAATAAATTGTTCCACTCAAGAGAAGTTAATTCTCCAAAAGAATGCGATTCCTTTAAGTGAAACCTTTTTGCGCCTAATTCTTGGATTTTATGGATATAGTCTATTAATCTCTTTTTTTCAGTTTCGAAAATTCTATCATCAGAAATTAAAAATTGAGGCGCAGTTCTGCCATTTTTTGCATAAGGTTTTTCTGAAACTACTATTCGCTTTACAACTAATTTCATTATAAATTTTGTAAATAAATTTGGTTTTGGATGCTGATCTGTATATACCATTTCATACGTAACACAACAATGCGCCAACATTTGTGCAACCGACATTTTACCCCAAATCGGTTGTGTTTTTGGTGTCAATTTTTCAATTCTTTCAATTACTTCATTCGAAATCTCTTTGCTAAATATATTTTTCATTTTAATGTAAAATTTTAAATAATAACTCTTTTAGTATATCTCCCTGAGTTTGGTTTGCTCCTACTCCTTTGCTTTTAACATCTGAATCTCTTAACAAAGCAATTACTTGGGCTACTTTACGCATCGGATAATTACGAGCCGCCAAAAAATAATCATCTATAAAATAAAAACCAACACCTAAGGACTTAGAAACAGCTGCTTTAGATTTATCTTGTAATCCGTGAAATAACAACAACTTTGTAAAAAAAGTGTTGAGTAGAGAAATCGTCATAACTGTTGGATTATTCTTAGGATTCTCAACAAAATAATTGATAATTCTATTTGCCTTTACAATATTTTTTGAGCCAATAGCCTTCTGTAGTTCGAAATTATTGAAATCTTTAGAGATTCCTATATTTTCTTCAATATGTTTATCGTTAATGATGGTTTCTTTTGGTAAAATCAACATTAACTTATCTAATTCATTGGCAATTTTACTTAAATCTGTACCTAAAAACTCCACTAACATTTGAGCTGCTTTTGGCTCTATTTGATATTTTTTACCGCTTAAAACTCTTCGAATCCAATCTGCAACTTGGTTGTCATACAATTTTTTGCTTTCATAAATTAAACCTGATTTTGCAATAACTTTGTACAGTTTTTTACGTTTGTCGAGTTTTTTGTATTTGTAGTTAAAAACCAAAACTGTTGTTGGCTGAGGGTTTTCTGCATAAGACACTAACTTTTCTATAGATCGGCTTAAATCTTGTGCTTCTTTAACAATAAGTACTTGCCTTTCTGCCATCATTGGGTAACGTTTTGCTGCAGCTACAATATCTTCTATACTTGCATCTCTGCCATACATTACTTGTTGATTAAAGCCTTTTTCTGCTTCATCTAAAATTGTCGCTTCGATATAATCTGAAATCTTATCAATATAATAAGGTTCATCACCCATTAAAAAATAAATGGGTTGTATATTTCCTTTTTTAATATCTGAAACAATGGTTCTTATTTCGTTCATTTATTCAGTAATTATCGTACTATTTATCAATTCGCTTTCTANCGGAGTTTCAAACCAAGTTTCCATAAATTCAAAATTTTCATTGGTTACTTCAAACTCAAAAGTTGCCCCTTTTTCTTTATTCCTCTTTAAAATTCGCTGCTTTCTTATTTCTTTAGGAATATTCAAAAAATGGACTTTTACTGCTATATTGTTTTCCTTTGCAAATTTTCTATATTTTTCTCTATGCACCAATTTAGAAAGACCAACATCTAAAATACTATCAACTCCGGCGTTTTCTAGTTGTAAAATTAAATTTTGCATGACAACTTCTGCCCTATCTATTCTTTCTAAAAACCAATTTAAACCGTCATTTGCTGTTTTATCTGGTAAAAAAAGAATTTTATTCCATTTATCTAAAGTAAAAACAACCGCATTTAGATTACCTTTTAATGTATTGGCGTAAGTAGATTTGCCTGCACCAGTATTGCCAACTAATAAGTGTATCATAAGTGATTTTTATTTACTTTTGATTGATGCAAAAACTGAACCTACCAAGCTATAATTTCAGACTCAAAAATAGCGAAAATAAGACGCTTATTTTTGATAAGTTGAGAAAAAAATATATGGTATTGACTCCTGAGGAATGGGTTCGTCAAAATTTTGTTTCGTATTTAATTGAAGAAAAAAAATACCCAACTTCATTAATTGCTTTAGAAAAACAACTCACCATTAATAATCGAAACAAAAGAACGGATATTTTAATATTTGATAAAAATGGCAAGCACCATATAATTGTTGAGTGCAAAGCACCTCAAATTAACATTACACAAGATACTTTTGATCAAATTGCACGTTATAATTTAAAGCTACAAGCCAATTATTTAATTGTAACCAATGGTCTACAGCATTTTTATTGTAAAATGGATTTTGTTAATGAAACTTATATTTTCTTAAAAGAAATTCCAGATTATTATTAAGAAAAAATTAGAACATAACTAATTTTTAAGATGTAAATTCGCAACCTTGAAAACCGCAATTGTCATACTAAATTGGAATGGTCAAAAACTATTAGAACAGTTTTTACCATCAATCGTAAATTTTAGCCTACAGCACGCTGATATTTATGTGGCCGATAACGCTTCAAGTGATCATTCTATTGCTTTTGTAAAGAAATTTTATCCTTCAGTAAAAATCATTGAAAATGCCACAAACGGTGGTTATGCAAAAGGCTATAATGATGCATTACAAGCTGTTGATGCAGACATCTATTGTTTGATAAATTCTGATATTGAAGTTACCAAAAACTGGATTACTCCTGTTTTGGATGTTTTTAAAAATGACGAAAAAACGGCTATTGTTCAGCCTAAGATTTTAGATTTTAAAGACAAAACCAAATTTGAATATGCAGGAGCTGGAGGTGGTTTTATCGATTTATATGGCTATCCTTATTGTAGAGGACGTGTTTTTAATGACCTCGAAAAAGATAAGCAACAGTTTAACGATATCTCTGAAATATTTTGGGCTTCTGGCGCGTGTTTTTTTATCCGCTCTAAAGTATACCATCAAATAAATGGTTTCGATGAAGATTATTTTGCACATCAAGAAGAGATTGATTTATGTTGGAGAACGCAAAATATGGGCTATAAAATAAAATACGTGGGTACTTCTGCTGTATATCATGTTGGAGGCGCAACTTTGCAAGAAACCAATCCACATAAAACCTATTTAAATTTTAGAAACAGCTTGTTAAATGTAGTCAAAAATGTACCAAAAAAATGGTTCTTATTTGTCATTTTTTCGCGTTTAATTTTAGACGGAATTGCAGGCATTACGTTTATTATAGAATTAAGACCCATACATACCTGGTCTATTTTAAAAGCTCATTTAAGTTTTTACAAAAACTTCTACAAATTTTTAAAAAAGCGTAAAAAGTTAATTAAAAAACAAGATTACAATTTGCATACAAGTATTGTTTGGCAATATTTTGTTTTAGGAAGAAATACTTTTGATAAGTTAAAATAAACCTCTTGAAGTTCTAAAATAATTTCCATAAAATGTAATTTGTTTGATGTTTACCCTTTACAAAATATCTAAACTCCCTTTTCCTTCTCTAACCACTTGTGGTTCTGCATCTGTTAAATCTATAATTGTAGAAGCATAATTATCTCCATAACCTCCATCAATTACAATATCTACACTATTTTTCCATTTCTCGAAAATTAATTCAGGATCTGTTGTGTATTCTAAAATATCATCATCATCTCTAATCGAAGTTGACACAATTGGATTGCCTAACGTTTCTACCAAAGCCCTTGCTATATTATTGTCGGGAATACGAATTCCGACTGTTTTCTTTTTTTTAAAAGGTTTTGGTAAGTTTTTACTGCCGGGTAAAATGAAGGTATAAGGACCTGGTAAAGCTCTTTTTAAAAGTTTAAAAGTTGATGAATCTATTTGCTTTACATAATCTGATAAATGACTTAAATCGTTGCAAATAAACGAAAAATTGGCGTTCTCTAATTTAATCCCTTTCAGTTTTGCTATTCTCTCTAAGGCTTTTGTGTTTGTAATATCGCAACCCAAACCATAAACCGTATCTGTTGGGTAGATAATTAAACCGCCATTCTGCAATATATTTACTGCCTTTTGAATCTGTTTCTGATTCGGATTTTCGTTATATATTCTAACAAATTCTGCCATAGTATAAAAATACAATAAAACTCAACCTTATGCAAAGCTGAGTTTTATTATTGAGGAAGTAATACTTGTCTACGATTTATCTACCAATCGAAATCCTTCTCCGTGAATATTTAAAATCTCTACATTTTCATCTAATTTTAAATACTTACGAAGCTTGGCAATATAAACATCCATACTTCTAGAAGTAAAATAGTTATCATCTCTCCAAATTTTTGTTAATGCCAATTCTCTTGGCATTAAGTCATTTTTATGGATGGCCAACATGCGTAATAATTTACTTTCTTTTGGAGACAATTTACTTGGTTCGCCATCTTCACCAATTGATAAATGACGTAGTTTAGAATTGAAGAAAAAAGATCCAATTGTAAACTCAAATTGTTCTGACTCTGCAGACTTGTCTGTTTCTTTACGTTGTAAAATTGCCTTAATTTTATGCAATAACACCTCTGAATCAAAAGGTTTGTTTAGATAATCATCTGCGCCAACAGCGTAACCTTTTAAAACATCTTCTTTTAAGGTTTTTGCTGTTAAGAAAATAATAGGTACCTCTTTATTGGTAACTCTGATATCTTGCGCAAGAGAAAAACCATCTTTACGAGGCATCATAACATCTAAAATACACAGATCGTAATCGCTGTTTTTAAACATAATTAACCCTTCTATACCATCTTTTGCATGTGTAACGTTATAATCGTTTAATGCTAAATAATCTTTTAAGACTGTTCCAAAATTTGGATCGTCTTCCACTAATAAAATCTTTTTACTTCCCATTTTATATCCTATTTAAATTAAAGGTAATTTTACCGTAAATATGCTTCCTTGTCCTTTTTCACTTTCAACAAACACTGTTCCATAATGCTTTTCTACAATTTCTTTTACATACGCTAAGCCCAAACCATGTCCTTTTACGTCATGTACGTTTCCTTTTTGCTCTCTATAAAACTTATCAAAAACATTTTTCTGTACGCTTTTATTCATCCCTATTCCATCGTCTTTTATTTTCACTATAAAAAACTTATTTGTACTTTCTGTATACACATCGATTGATGGAGGTCCTACTGTATATTTAATTGCGTTTTCTAAAATATTCACAAAAACATTGGTTAAGTGAAATTCGTTTCCAGATATTTCTGCTGTAATTGCCTCAAAATGAGTTTTTATAACACCTTCTCTATTGGTAATTAATAAACTAACATGATTCATTGCATCTTCTATTACGTCGTGAATATCTATAGTTTCCTTACTAATATCGAGTTGATTCTTTTCAAGTTTAGAAATTCGCAGCACATTTTCTACTTGGGTGTGCATTCTCTTATTTTCGTCACGAATCATATTTATATAGCGTAATACTTTTTCGTTATCATTAATAATTTTTGGATTTCTAATAGAATCTAATGCCAAATTGATGGTAGCAATTGGCGTTTTAAATTCATGTGTCATATTGTTTATAAAGTCCGTTTTTATTTCTGATATTTTTTTCTGTTTTATAAGTTGATATAAAGAACTCGAAAACGCAATGATAATAATGAAAATAAAAAATAACGATAACAGTAAAATGTTAGAGATACCAGATAAAATATGCTCGTTTTGTGATGGAAATGTGATATATAAAATATGTTCTGGATTTCCATTAACATCAGAAAACAATTGGTATTTGTAACTATCTTTTGGTTTGATCGTATAATAACCCGATTTTAAAGGTGTAGCCAAACCGTCTCTTGTGTAGACACCATATTTAAAATCTAGCTTAATATTTCTTTTTTCTAGTTCTTCTTTTATAGTGGTATTAAGCTCTCTATTACTAACTCTCTGATTGATAGGATTATAAAACTTATACTGTTTCATAATCTCCGAAAATTGGTTATTTTCAAAAGATTTCATTCTTCCTGTAAAAGAAAAACGCTTTTCATCAGCAGCGTTAAGAAGATTATCGGGAGATTTTATAAAACTAGTTTCAGAAAAATCTTTTTTACCTGTAACTCGTGTAAAAATCATCTTTTCGTCATCTAAAAAATCTAACGGAATTTCAAAATTTTCTTCTAAAACGGTAGTTCCAAAAGTAATTTTTCTGTTGTTTGTAGTATCTATTTGTTGAATTAAATAATTTTTAATCTGAGCATTATCTGCTATTGATTGTGTTTTTATAAAATCTTGAACTTGCAATCGAATTTGTGCTTCTTCTTTTTCATTGATTCTTTCTGCTACACTTCCTAAAGTTTTTTGAACATCGTTCTTAAACTGCTCTTTTTTACTCTCTAATGCATTATTAATCCAATAGAGCTGAACAGCAATAATTCCGATTAAGGAAATGCTCATTAAAACTACGATAAGAACAAACATTTTTTTGCCCATAAATCAAAGTTAAGTTATAAAAAAATTGCAATTCACGTTTTTAACGTTGATTAACAAAAATAAAGAAAATTTAAGAGTAATTTAACAGTATCACTAAAGATATTTAAACGTTTTAAGACTTTACTGTTAAAATATTATGGATTTTATGGACACTTTTTTTAGTTTCATCTAGGTTTTCATTGCAAATAACGTAGTTTGATTGCAACATTTTCTTGTCATCTTTCCATTGGTTTTTCATCCGATTTAAAACCTCTTTTTCTGATGATTTGTCTCTTGAAATTACCCTTTTTATTTTTGTGTTTATAGCTGCAAAAACGGTTATGATAATATCACAAAAAAGATTGCTTTTACTTTCGAACAAAATGGCATTTTCATAAATAATATATTCTTTTTGAGCATTTATTTTAATGAAATTTTGAAAATGCTTTTTTACTTCTGGATGCACAATTGCATTTAATTGTGTAAGTTTTTCTTTATCATTAAAAACAATATCTGCTATATATTTTCTATTTAAAATTCCATTACTATAAGATTGTTCTCCAAAGTTCTGAATCAGTTTTTCTTTAATTGCTACAGATGAATTCATGAGCTGCTTCGCTTCTTGGTCTGCAATGTAAATCGCTACATTTTTGTATGCTGAAAAAAAATTTGCAACCGTAGTTTTGCCACTTCCAATACCTCCAGTTAACCCTACTATTTTCATCTATTTTTGGATTAAAAAATCAATTTTAGTTGGTGTAATTTTAAGGCTTTTCAAAAAATCAGGCTTCATAACAACTTTGGGTATTAAATATCTTAAATTATTATCTTCAGAAACCTTGTAATCACATTCTATTTTAAAAGAAGCTTCAGATACTTTTGCAAAATTAGATAAAGCCACCACAAAAACAACTTCAATATTTTCTGTAAGTATGGTTAAATTCGTTTTGTCTGGCAAGTTTTTTACGGTAAAAGGTACTTGTAAAGTGCCTTCTGTAAACTTATCTACTTTTCCAAAAATTGTTGCTTTAGTTATCGTAAACTTTAAATTTTCTTGTTGTTTTGGCTTCAGAATTGAAACTTCTTTTTCAAAATCAGATTTTACATCATTTAAAACCAACTCACTTAAATTGAGATGATTAATGGTGTTAATTTGAGATTCAGGACCAGAAATTACAATTGAATCTGGTGTATACTTAAGTTCTCCCAAAAGATCATACCCAATGTGATAATTAATGGCTACATTCGGTTTTAATGCTATTTTTTTAGATGTCAATAATCCTAAATTCAAATAAATAGTATCTTGTCCTATTTCTTGTAATTGTAAACCAGTGATTAGCTGTTTTTCAATTTTTGATTTTTGGTTTTTAGGCAAGAAATAAAATTTAGATTTACTTTTTCTATTGAGCTGAGATGCTTCTAATTTAATGGTTTTTTTATTGATTTTTGCTCTAAGTATTTTAAAGCCTGTTGCTTTAACAGCAATATTTATTTCTTTGATAGGGGTTTGTTGCAGTAATTTATCTTGAGGCAGATTTGTATATGTAATAGGATATGTAATTACGGTTGTATATTCTTTCGAAAATGTAATCAACAACCATATTAAAGAAGATATGATTAAAAAACTAAAGAATGTTTTCGGTATTTTCTTTGAAGGTTTTGCCAAGAGGTTTAATTTTATTGCAATCTACTGAAAAAGCTTGTAAACAAAAAGTGAGCTTTATCTATTTAGAGAAAAAGCTCACTTTTTTAAAATGTTATGCACTGTTATTTCGAGACTGGAGCTATGTATTTCTTACTCAAATCCATAGAAATAGCAGAGCGTTCAAATCTTATTTTACCAGCACCTGTTTCTATAGTAACTGTATTGTCTGTAGTATTGATTTCGGCAATTTTACCGTGAATACCACTCGTGGTTACCACTTTTGTGCCTTTTTTAATTTCAGCTTGAAATGCTTTTTCCTTTTTTTGTTTGTTCATTTGTGGTCTTAACATGAAAAAGTATAAGACTAAAATCATTGCCAAAAAAGGCAACATATTTGCAATTGTTCCTGAATCCATTTTTTAAATTGTATTATTTAGCTTTGGGTGTAACCATACCTTTTAGAGTTAAAATTTCTCTTCCGGTTTCGGTGTTTGTTATTAAAGTAATATTCTTCTGTTGTCTGTTTTGCTTTCCGCTGGTATTAAACCTTACTTGAATCTCTTCAGTTTGTCCTGGTTTAATTGGTTTTTTTGGCCAAACAGGTACTGTACATCCACATGTAACTTTTGCATCTGTAATTACTAAATCTGTTTTACCAGAATTGGTTACTTTAAAAACAGTTTCTATAATATCTCCCTCATTTACAGTGCCAAAATCGTATTCTTTACTTTCAAATGCTATTGAAGCTGCACCCTTTTTAATAGCGACATCTCTAGACTTTGCAGTTTCTAAATTATCTTTATTAATTTTTGCAGTAGCATTTCCATTTCCACAAGAAACAAATACAATCGACAACAGGGTAAAAGCGAATAAATAAGCTATTTTTCTCATAATATTATAATTTTTGTAAAAATAATAAATAATTTGTGGATAACAACATTGTTATAATAAACCTCTTCCTATTTTAACGATTCTTTTGTTATTTAGAAACTCTTTAGATATTTTATCTAATACTCCATTAATAAAATAGCTACTTTTTGTTGTTGAATAATCTTTAGCCACTTCAATATATTCATTAATAGTAACTCTTACCGGAATNGAAGGAAAATTAAGAAACTCTGTTATTGCCATTTTAATGAGAATCATATCTATATCTGCAATTCTATCTGATTCCCAGTTTGGAGTTTTAGCAGTAATATCTTCTTCATAGGTTTTGTGTTTTAGAATTGTTTTTCTAAATAAATTCGACACAAAATCTTCATCATCTTTATCCTTATACAAACTACCTAACATAAAAGTTTTATGAAGTTTACTTTTACTTAAAGTCTTAACTACCCACGTGTTTACAAACGGAATATCATCTACCCAAGAAATCATCTTATCTTCATAATACTCTGCTAATTTTTCATTAGGCGCTATGATTTCTTTAAAAAAGTCAATAACAAATGCTTTATCCACTTTATCTGAATCTTCGTTGGTATTCAGGTATTTTTTATACAAATCGCTTTTTTGCAATTCATCAAAAATTATTTTTACGTACTCATCATCTTCTTCCCAATTATTCAAATTATTTAATTCTACATAACTTTCAATACTAATGCTTTCTGCCATTAGATTAATCAATTTGTTATCAATAAATTTTGTATTGGGTTTTAAATCTTCTTGAGTAGCAAGAATTTTCTTTCTAGAAAGCGCTATTTTTTTTGCAGCTAGCTTCTGTACTTCGATAATTAGTTGAAAATTTAAAACGTATAAATCGAACATTTTTAAAATACTGTGTTTTAAAAATTTCTCTTCTCTAATAATATCACTATTATGAGATTGCTGCATTGCATATACAGATTGCATTACTTTAACTCGAATATGTCTTCTGTTAATCATTCTAAAGAACTTAAAAAGCTTTTAATTTGCGGTGCAAAAGTAATGCTAATTTATTTTTTTAGTATTACTTTTTTAATTCTTTTTTAAGAAAATTAATCTTTTTGAAACCCTTATCTTCGTACCCTATTTTTAACTAAAATTTCTTTTTGAAAGCACTTCAATACTTAAACAAATATTTTGCTAAATACAAATGGCGTATTTTAATAGGCTTACTGATCACCATACTTTCTAAACTACTTGCCTTACAAGTGCCAAGAATTATTGGGCAATCTTTTAATGTTGTAGAAGATTATCAAAATAATAAAGTTACAGATTTAGCTTTTGTAAAGCATGAATTATTAATGAATGTACTGATTATAATTGGTGTAGCTTTATTAGGAGGTTTTTTTACTTTTTTAATGAGGCAGACCATTATTGTAACTTCTAGATTAATTGAGTTCGATTTAAAAAACGAAATTTACCAACAATACCAAAAACTATCATTAAACTTCTACAAACAAAATAGAACTGGTGATTTAATGAATAGAATTAGCGAAGATGTTGGTAAAGTTAGAATGTATGTTGGCCCTGCTGTAATGTACACGATGAACATGCTAGTACTCTTTGCTGTCGGTTTTACACAAATGGTTCAAGTCGATTTAAAATTAACGTTATATACTTTAATTCCTTTTCCGCTTTTATCTATTTCGATATTCGTTTTAAGTAAAATTATTCACAAACGAAGTACTATCGTACAGCAATATTTATCAAAACTAACAACCTTTAATCAAGAGTTTTTTTCTGGTATAAATGTGGTAAAATCTTATGGTATAGAAGCTTCTATTATTAAAGATTTTGATGTAATTTCTGATATGAGTAAAGAGAAAAACATCAACCTGCAAAAAGCGAATGCGCTCTTTTTTCCTTTGATGCTTTTATTAATTGGTATTAGTAATTTGATTGTAATTTATGTTGGTGGAAATCAATACATCAATGGCGAAATTCAATCTGGAGTTATTATAGAATTTATCATGTATGTAAATATTTTAACTTGGCCTGTAGCAGTTGTAGGTTGGGTAACTTCTATGGTACAACAAGCTGAAGCCTCACAAGCAAGAATAAACGAGTTTTTAGAACAAGAACCCGAAATTATTAACAACAACAAATCATCTACTGAAATATTTGGAAAAGTAACTTTTAAAGAGGTAAGTTTTACGTATGAAGACACTAATATTAAAGCTTTAAAAGACATTAGCTTTACAGTTGAATTTGGCGAGACTATAGCAATTTTAGGGAATACAGGTTCAGGAAAATCTACAATAATTGAGCTGATTTCAAGATTATACGATACAACTTTAGGCACTATTTTATTAGATGACAAACCTATAAAAGAACTCAACTTAAACGATGTAAGAAGCCAAATTGGTTTTGTACCTCAAGATCCCTTTTTATTTTCTGATACCATTGGCAATAACATAAAATTCGGAAAAGAAGAAGCTACAGAAGAAGAAATTATAGAGGCTGCAAAAAATGCAGTAGTACATGACAATATTGTTGAGTTTACAAAAGGGTACAACACTATTTTAGGTGAAAGAGGTGTAACGCTTTCTGGCGGACAAAAACAACGAGTTTCTATTGCTAGAGCGATTATTAAAAATCCTAAAATTTTAATTTTCGACGATTGCTTGTCTGCTGTAGATACAGAAACCGAAGAAAAAATACTAGCAAATTTAGAACGAGTTTCTAAAAATAAAACCACTTTTATTATTAGTCATAGAGTGTCATCAGCAAAAAATGCTGATAAAATTATTGTTTTAGATAGTGGTAAAATTGCACAACAAGGAACTCATAATCAACTCATAACTGTAGATGGGTACTACAAAGACTTATACGAACAACAACTTTTAGAAAAAGAAATTTAAGGTTTAACATTGCTACATAAAATATTTTGTTAGATTTGTAGAGATAACAAACAACAATTACTATTATAAAGATTATGGCAGAGAGAGTGGAACAAGAAGAAATTTTTTCACAGGTATTAAGAGCTGGAAGAAGAACCTATTTTTTTGATGTTAGAGCAACAAAGGCAGACGATTATTATTTAACAGTTACAGAGAGTAAAAAATTTACACATGATGATGGTTCATTTCATTATCAAAAACATAAAATTTATCTGTATAAGGAAGATTTTTCTGATTTTCATGAAATGCTTAAAAAAGCTACTGATTATATAGTAACAGAAAAAGGAGACGAAGTAATAAGCGAACGTCATCAAAAAGATTATAAGAAAGAAGAAACCACAGAAGAAACAACATCTACACAGAATTTTACAGATGTTTCTTTTGACGATATTTAGCAGTAAACACTTTAATTTGTATCCTCCCTTTTTAAATACTGGTATTTAAAAATTACAACATATCTTTTTAATTCAAATTCAGTTTACACAATGTTAAAACAGCAAACTTTAATTCGTTTGCTGTTTTTATTTTTACAAAACTTTTTTCATTGTTTTACTTTTAGAAACGGTCTCCTCCCACTCTTTTAGAGCATTACTATCTTTTGTAATACCTCCGCCAACATAAACAAATGCCGTTTTATTATTGATTTCCATACATCGTAAATTTACAAAAAGTGATGACTTTTTCTGGATATTTAACTCTCCTAAAAAACCAGTATAAAAGCTTCTGTTGTAGTGCTCATTTTCTAAAATAAACGCTTTAGCCATTTTTCTTGGCAAACCGCAAACTGCGGGTGTTGGATGCAAAGCCCTAAGTAACGATTTTAAATTCGATTCTTTATTGAGCAATCCCTCAACTTTGGTTCTTAAGTGTAATAAATTGCCTGCTTGTATGGTCTCGGTTTTATCTATTTTTAAGTTTGATGAAATATCAACCAATTGGTTTTCAATAAAATCAGTTACCAATTGTTGCTCTTCTAATTCCTTACTTTTCCAAATTACCGCTGTTTTAGGTTCAAACACTTGTGTGCCAGCCAAAGACATAGTAGTAAAATATTTATTTTCAATTTGTAAAAGTGTTTCTGGAGTAGCACCCAACCACAAACCAACTTTAGGATGAAACCATATCGAAACAAATGCATTTTTATAGCTTTTCAATAACTTTTTAAAAATCTGAAGCACATCAAAATTGTTAAGTACCACAGCTTCTTTTCTTGAGATAACTACTTTTTTTAAGTCGCTATTTTTAATTTTATAGATTGCTTTTGCTACAGTTTCGAGATGTTTTTCTTTTGAGTTTTCATCAGCAGTAAAATCATTTTTATCGACACTAATCTCTTCTAAAAGTAAAGTCTCAGTAATAAAATCCGATTTTTCTAGAGGCAGTAAAATCGCTTTTTCATCTGCATTAAAAGGCGCAAACACAAAACCAGATTCGGAAAAATGGGTAGAATAATTTAAACTATCATCCCACATAAAAAAACCAGAAACACTATTTTCATTAGGTTTTCTATACATGACAAAAGGTAATTTTGCAGCATAAGTTGTATTTGCTTTATCAAAAATCTTCATCAACTATTTTTTATCTAAAACAATATTGGTTAGTTTACAAATAGAAATTAATTGCTGGTTTTCATCAACAATTTTAATCTCCCACAAATGTGTTGTTTTTCCTTGGTGAATGGGTTTTGCGATGCCAAAAACAGTACCTTCTTTTTTACTTTTTAAATGATTGATGCTTAGCTCAATTCCCTTTACAATTTTAGTTTTAGTATCTATAAATAAAGCTGATGCACAACTACCTACGGTTTCTGCTAAAGCAGCTGTTGCACCTCCGTGTAAAATTCCATAAGGTTGATGAACACCAGCGTTTACAGGCATTTTGGCAGTTACAAAATCATCGCCAACATCAACAAACTCTATGTTTAAAGTTTCCATCAGCGTGTTTTTATTTAAACTATTTAATGCTAAAAGCGTTTTTTTGGTATCCATTTAAGAGAAATTTATCCTTGTAAAAATACGCATAATTTATTGTATTTTTGTAGTACAATATTTAAGAAATCTATGTACAAAATACGTGTTATTTTAGATACCAAAGAAGATGTGATTCGCACAATTTTGGTGGATGACAACATCAATTTAGAAAGTTTACACAACACTATTGCCATGTCTTTTGGATTTGAGGGACAAGAAATGGCTTCCTTTTACAGAACGGATGATGAGTGGAATCAAGGTGAAGAAATTCCGTTATTCAATATGGCTGAAGCTGGCGAAGAAATATCCATGCAAACCTGCATTTTAAATGACACTTTACCCGCAGAAAACAGCAAACTCATTTATGTATATGACTTTTTAAATATGTGGACGTTTTATGTGGATGTTGTAGAAATAGCATCAGAAAAAAGAACAGATTTACCGCAAACTATTTTAACCGTTGGCGAAATTCCTGAAAAAGCTCCTGAAAAAGAATTTATTGCAGAAAATCTTGGAGAAGAAGATGATGAAAATGACGAATTCGATATTTTTGATGACTTTGATTTTAATGAATATTAATTTTTCTGTGTAAGCCTTTAATCATTTATCTATTTAATTATCTCTTGATACATTTTTACAACGAAAGAATTACACTTTTAAACGATTCAACATTTTTAAAGTAACAAAATTGTACTTTAGTCGTCTTATTTTATATAACTGACTAAATCAATTTCTTTGGAAACAATCTTATCGCTTAAAAACTTAGATAAAAAATATGGCCACGTCCATGCTGTAAATAATCTTTCTTTTGACATTCAAAAAGGCAATGTTTATGGAATTCTTGGTCCAAATGGAAGTGGAAAATCGACCACTTTAGGCATTATTTTAAATGTTGTAAACAGAACTTCTGGAGAGTTTTCTTGGTTTAATGGAAATTTATCTACCCATGCAGCCTTAAAAAAAGTAGGCGCAATTATTGAACGCCCTAACTTTTACCCTTACATGACTGCTACTCAAAATTTAGCATTGATTTGTAAAATAAAAGGCATATCAACCGAAAAAATTGACGAAAAATTAGCAACCGTTAATCTTTTTGAGAGACGACATAGTAAGTTTAGAACATTTTCTTTAGGAATGAAACAACGTTTAGCAATTGCATCTGCCTTGTTAAATGATCCAGAAATATTAATATTAGATGAACCTACAAATGGTTTAGATCCGCAAGGAATCCACGAAATTCGTGAAATCATCAAAAAAATTGCGGCTAACGGAACTACAATTCTTTTGGCTTCTCACCTTTTAGATGAAGTTGAAAAAGTATGTAGCCATGTTGTTGTAATCAGAAAAGGAATAAAATTATATTCAGGACGTGTTGATGAAATGACAGCCTCTAATGGCTTGTTAGAACTAAAAGTTGAGGAAAACGAAGATGATTTAGTTGCTTTTCTAAACAATCATAATGCTATTTTAAAAGTTACTAAAGAGCACGAAACCATTATTGCTACTTTAAGCGAAAACTTATCAGCTGCTGCTATTAATAAAGAATTGTTTAACAAAGGTTTCATTCTAAATCATTTAGTAAAACGTAAACCAAGTTTAGAGCAACAATTCTTAGATTTAACAAACAACAACTAATCAACGAATGTCAATTCGAATACAGTCGAGAACTAATTCACCCAAAATTTAAAAAGTCATGTTAAGACTACTTACTATAGAATTTCATAAATTAAAATACAACAGAGCAAGTAGAGTATTATCTATTATTTACTTTGGTTTGCTAACATCAATTGCATTAATTGCTGCTATAAAATTTGAGTTTGGTAGCTTTAAATTACACTTGGCAGATGCTGGTATTTTTAATTTTCCTTATATCTGGCACTTTAATACTTATGTTGCTGCAATTTTAAAATTCTTTTTGTTATTAGTAATCGTATCAATGATGTCTAACGAGTACAGTTACAAAACCTTAAAACAAAACTTAATTGATGGTTTAAGTAAAAAAGAATTTATCCTTTCAAAATTCTATACAGTTATCGCTTTTGCAGCTGTTTCAACTGTATTTGTATTTTTTGTTTCTTTAATCTTAGGCTTGTTTTATTCTGACTATAATGAGTTTGCCATTATCATTTCCGATTTAGAATATTTATTCGCTTTTTTCATTAAACTAGTTGGTTTTTTCTCTTTTGGGTTGTTTTTAGGCATTTTAGTAAAACGATCTGCCTTTGCAGTAGGCGCAATGTTTGTTTGGCTAATTTTCGAAAATATGTTCAGAGGCTTTTTATTTTGGCAATTTAATGAAAACGAACACACCAGTAATACTGTAGATAAATTTATGCAGTTTTTACCACTTGAATCAATGTCAAATTTAATTAAAGAACCTTTTTCGAGACTTGGTGCTGTGCGATCTGCAGCAAACACAATGGGTGAAACGTTTAGCAAGAGTTATTCTGTAGATTTATCGAACATTTTAATCGTTTCTTTTTGGACGTTTATTTTTATTTTCTTGTCTTACAAATTACTGTTAAAAAGAGACTTATAATCATTTAAAAAAGATTTAAACTTTATGAATAAAAAAGGGTCTAATCTTACAATAAGATTGATCTTTTATTGGTAAATTCTTACTATTTTTAGCAACAATTTATTTAAATATTTATTCATTGAAATTTAAATTACACATAGTACTTGCTGTTTTTACACTGCTGTGTTTTAAAACAACTTATGCGCAATTAAGTAAAAAACATTTTGTGCCACCCTTAACCTATGCTGAGGCAGGAAATGCAAATCCTGAAAATCAATATTTTTACATTTCTACGCCAAGTACAAAAGATGTTAGTTACACCATACAACAAATTGGTTTTCCTGATAATGACATTACTGGTATTGTTTCTGCAAATAATCCGCAAGAAATTCTCATTGGAAATGGCGATAGTCAACTTTTTGTAGACTCAAGACAAACAAGCATTGTTCATAACGATAAAGGATATATTGTAGAGGCCACAGATGTAATTTATGTATCGGTTAGAGTTTTGGCGGGAGGTGGTGCACAAGCTGGTGCATTAGTAAGTAAAGGATTATCTGCCTTAGGCACAACATTTAGAGCTGGCATGTTTACCAACGAAAATCCTCAAACAAACTACTTAAATTTTATTGCTGTAATGGCATCCGAAGATAATACTCAAGTTTCTTTTGATGATTTACCCACGGGAATATCAATTAAAAATTATACGGGTAGCTTGCCAATATCTACAATTTTAAATGAAGGAGAAAGTTACATAGTTGCCACAAATGCCGCAGATAACGCTATCAATAGAGATGGTTTAATTGGTACTTTAATTAATGCTGATAAACCGATAGTGGTTAATACAGGTTCTGCCAATGGAAGTTTTCATGATGGTGGAGGAAGAGATTATGGAATAGACCAAATTGTGGGACTTGATAAAGTGGGTTCAGAATATATTTTTGTAAAAGGTGATGGAGAAAATGATTGGGAAAATGTTTTAATTGTTGCCCATGAAGATGATACAGAAATTAGGGTAAATGGCAACACAGCCTTTTTTGCTAATATTCCTGCTGGAGGTTATGCATTAATTGAAGGTGATCAATTTGATAATGGAAACCTGTACGTAAAAACTACAAAACCTGTTTTTGCCTATCAAGGTATTGGAGCTAGTGCAAGCGAAGCCAATCAAGGAATGTTTTTTGTACCACCTTTAAGCTGTGAAAGTCGAGGAAAAGTAGATAATATACCCAATATTGAAAGTATAGGAGACGTTACCTTTACTGGTGGTGTTAGTATTGTTACCAATGCAAACGCTACTGTAACCATTAATTCGCAACCTCTTACAAATTTTAGCACTGTTGGACCTTTTGGAGTTGATATCAATAATGATGGCACTGCTGATTATGAAACCTATAGAGTAACAAACCTTACTGGTAATGTTAGCGTTACCAGTAGTGAAGAATTGTATTGTGCCTATTTTAACGTAAATGGAGCAGCCACTTCTGGAAGTTTTTATTCAGGTTTTCCTACTGCTCCAGAAATTAATTTTGAAACCACTGTAAATTCTTTAGGTAATTGTATTCCTAATTTAACGTTACAAGCCGCAAATACAGATTTGTTTGATGGTGGAATTGAATGGTTTTATGATGATGGTTTAGGTGGTGGTTTTATTTCAACTAACATAACAGATCCAAATTATAAACCTACACAACCTGGAAGATATAAACTAATTGGTTCTATAACTTGTACAGGAACCACTTTCGAATCTATTGAAATCCCTGTAAGTATTTGTCCTGATGATTTTGATGGTGATTTAATTATCGATAATTTAGATGTTGATATTGATAATGATGGTATTTTAAATTGCAATGAAGCTCTAGGCAATGCCACTGTAAATATTGCTGATATTAATAATCCAGAAATCATTTTTCAAGATGGTGCTACTAATTCAACTATAGTTTCTAGTACTTATAGTAAAACAGAAAACGCTAGCTCAATAACCGGCGATGAAAATGGGAATTTCGAATCTATCATATTTGCTAACCCGAATTCAAGTGCTAAATATGAATTGAAATTTACTGAAAATGTAAACTTTATTCTAAAACAAGATCCAACTAAAAATCACGTTTCCATAGCTAACCAAGAGTTCTTCATTTTAAAGATTGCTCCTAACAATAAAAATATTACTTTACTCGATCCAGATGACCAACTTTTAGTGGACACGAATTTTGATGGCGAATATGAAACTGGTGTTACTAATATTTCTGCATCCGAAATTCGGTTTATCTATAAAGCTGGTGTTATGGGTAATATAAGTACATTTAAGTTTGTTGCCAACCAAATCAATGAAATTATATTTGAACATAATTCCATTGGTCTAATGACCGATTCATATTTTAGAGGTAACATTCAACTCACCTGTTTTTCTTTAGATTCTGATGGTGATGGCATAGAAAATATGTTCGATCTAGATTCTGATAATGATGGAATTCCGGATGTAAATGAAGCATTTCCTCAACCAAGCTCACTTTCTGGAACAGATGCAAACTTTGATGGTTTAGACGATATGTTTGATGGTATCCTAAACGTTGACTCTGATAGTGATGGAATTCCAAATTACTTAGATTTAGATTCTGATAATGATGGAATTTTTGACTCCACAGAAGCTGGCCATAATTTAGACACTAATTTCGATGGAATTGTAGATAACGCGAACACTCTTGTAGGAAATAATGGACTGGTTGATAATTTAGAAACCACACCAGATGCAAAAGCACTTTCTTTAAACTATACTGTTGCGAATACTGATAACGATAATGATTTTGATTTTGTTGAATTAGATGCTGATGGTGACAATTGTTTTGATGTTACAGAAGCCGGTTTTACAGATGCTAATAATGACGGTGTTTTAGACGCTTCTCCTTTTGATATTAATGTGAATGGTATCGTTATGAATAGCGCTGATGGTTACACAACCCCAAATCAAGATTACGTAACGAGCGCTCCAATTTTATTGAATACTCCCTTCGAGGATGTCATCTTTTGCGAAACTGAAACAAATATTATTACTATAGATTCCACAGCAGATAGCTTTCAATGGGAAATTTCTATAGATGGAACAAATTGGAATACAATTGTAGATGACGCCGTTTATAATGGCAGTACAACGAATGCCTTAGAGATCACAAATACACCGCTAAGTTATCATAATAATCAATACAGAGTTGTTTTAAACAGAACAGGTAATGCTTGTACAGAAGTATCTAATGTCATATCGCTCAGCGTAAATCCGTTACCTATTTTAAAGGCGAATCCAGAATTGAACCAGTGTATAGAAGTAACAGATACAAATACTACCGTTAATTTAACATTGGCGCAGCAAAATATTTCTGAAACTGCAAATATTAGTTTTGAGTATTATGAAGATATGGCTGGTGCTAATTTAATTACAGACCCAACCTCTCATCCTGTTCAAGTTAATATTCCAGAAAGCGTATATGTAAAAGTAATTTCTGGGTTTGATTGTGCTACTGATTTAGTTGAGTTGACCGTTAATGTAGGACAAACTGTTCGGAATCCTTATGATAATCTTCAACCACCCGTTTGTGATGATTTTTTAGATGCAGAAGGTGATAATACCGATCAAAATTCTGATACTGATAATATCACCAATTTTTATTTGGATGAAACTGCTATTGAAAATGGAATAAACCCACCAGTAAATACAGAGATATTCTATTATGAAAATGAAAGTGATAGAGACAATTCTTTGAATGAAATCGATATATCAAATTTTAGAAATGACATTACCAAAAATAATGTTACCAACATTCCAAACGGAATTCAATTTCCTATTTACTATAAAATATTAAGTACCATAAATAATGATTGTCAAGGTTTAGGTCAGTTTTTAGTACAAATTGATGCTGTACCAACCGCAAATACAGTTCCTGATTTAGAATTATGTGATGATGGTATAGATGGCGATAATGCCAATGGAATTGTGCAAAATTTCGATTTAGAATCGCAAACTTCAACTATTTTAAACGGACAAGATCCTGCTAATTTTACAGTTACTTATCACGATTCTGCTGCAAATGCAAATGCTGGAGTTTCTGCTTTAGTATCACCTTTTACCAATACAATTCGCGATTCTCAACCTATTTTTGTTCGCGTTACCAACAACACAACTGGCTGTTTTACAGACCATACCTCGTTTAACTTGATTGTAAACCCTGTACCTATTGCGAATTTTGTGCAAGATCTAGAAGTTTGTGATGATAATTCTGATGGTTCTGCTAGAAATGGCTTTGCGCAATCTATCGATTTAGCTTCGCAAACTGCGGGTATTTTAGGAACCCAAGATCCAAATACTCATACAGTTACGTACCATCGTTCGTTTGCTGATGCTCAAAATGGAAATAATCCACTGGTATCTCCATATGCCAATCAAACACCCAATAGAGAAACTATTTTTGTGCGCATTGAGAATACTGGATACACTTGTGCCAATGCTATCTCTAATTTCGATGTAATTGTAAACCCAGAACCTACCTTTGTAGTCCCTACTAATTTAGCCTATTGTGACGATGCTTTAGATGGTGATGATGCAAACGGAATTGTTCAAAATATAGATTTAGATAGTAAAATCCCTGAAGTTTTAGGAGCCTCTCAAAATCCAAATGATTTTAATGTAACATTCCATAAAACCCAGGCAGATGCTACTTCTGGTGATGGGGCTGTAGCCTCTCCTTATCAAAACACAAATCCTACTGAACAGTTTTTTATCCGTATTCAAAATAAGCAAACAGGTTGTGTTAACGATGATGCTACGTTTGAGGTAATCATCAATGCATTGCCAGATTTTGAGGTAACTACACCTCAAATTTTATGTTTGAATGATACGCCTTTAAACATCGCTGTAGAAAATCCAAGAGATGTATATACGTATGTTTGGACAGATGAAAATGGAAACTCTTTAAACACAACTTCCGTCGATAATATTAATATAACTGCGGCTGGAAAATATACAGTTACTGCAACCACAACCAATGGAACTTTATGTGAAAGAGTAGAAACTATTGAAGTAAATGAATCGAATATTGCCACTTTAGAGCAGAGTTTTATCACCATAATTGATGAATCTAACAACATTGGTAGCGAAGACAATATCTCTATTGCTATTGATACTATTCATAATGATTTAGGTCCTGGAGATTATCAATTTGCCATTCTAAATCAAGATGAAAATGAAAGAATTCCAATTATCGGTTTTCAAGACGAACCTCTTTTTGAAAATTTAGAAGGTGGTATTTATACCATTATTGTAAATGATAAAAACGGATGTTCGCCTGATACAACTTTAGTGGTTTCTGTTATTCAGTTTCCAAAATTCTTTACCCCAAATGCAGACGGAATTAATGATACTTGGGTGGTAAAAGGCGCAAATCAAACCTTTTATCCCAATTCAAGCATCAATATTTTTAACAGATTCGGAAAGTTAGTGGCACAAGTACCCATTGATAGTCAAGGCTGGAATGGAATGTATCAAGGTAAATTACTACCTTCTGACGACTATTGGTTTAACATTACCCTTATTCCTACTGAAAAATCGAACAAACCTATCATTAACAAAAAAGGACATTTCTCGTTGTTGAGGAAATAGAAATCAGAATCGTTTTATAAAAACTTTCACAGTATTATTTCTTAATTTAGCACAAACTTAAGGAATCATATTTCTATGGATATCAACTTCAATAAAAACGAGGATTATAACAAACTTTTAGCATCAGATTTAAAAAAACGTTTTGCCAAAGTAAAATTAGGTGGTGGTCAAAAAAGAATTGACAAACATCACGAAAAAGGTAAAATGACCGCTCGAGAAAGAATTAACTATTTATTAGATTCCAATAAAAAATCTATAGAAATTGGCGCTTTTGCTGGTGAAGATATGTATGCAGAACATGGAGGTTGTCCTTCTGGTGGCGTTGTTGTAAAAATAGGCTACATAAAAGGCAAGCAGTGCATTGTTGTGGCAAACGATGCCACTGTAAAAGCTGGTGCTTGGTTTCCAATTACTGGCAAAAAGAATTTACGTGCACAAGAAATATCCATAGAAAATAAATTACCAATTATTTATTTGGTAGACTCTGCTGGTGTTTATTTACCGCTACAAGATGAAATTTTTCCTGACAAAGAACATTTTGGGCGCATTTTTAGAAACAATGCTGTAATGAGTTCTATGGGAATTACACAAATTTCTGCAGTGATGGGAAGCTGTGTGGCTGGTGGTGCATATTTACCAATTATGAGCGATGAAGCTTTAATTGTTGATAAAACTGCGAGTATTTTTTTAGCAGGAAGTTATTTAGTAAAAGCTGCCATTGGAGAATCTATTGACAATGAAACTTTAGGAGGTGCAACAACACACTGCGAAATTTCTGGAGTAACAGATTATAAAGCCAAAGACGATGCAGCTGCATTAGACAAAATAAAATTTATTGTTGATAAAATAGGCGATTATGACAAAGCAGGTTTTAGTAAAACTGAAGCTTTTGAACCTAAAGAAAATCCAGATGATATTTTCGGAATTCTGCCCAAAGAAAGAAATGCACAATATGATATGCTAGAAATCATTAAGCGTTTGGTAGATAAATCTGAATTTGAACAATATAAAGAAGGCTATGGAAAAACTATTTTAACAGGATATGCCAGAATTGATGGTTGGGCTGTTGGAATTGTTGCCAATCAAAGAAAATTAGTAAAAACAACATCATCTAAAACCAAACCGACAGAAATGCAATTTGGTGGTGTTATTTATAATGACTCTGCAGATAAAGCAACACGTTTTATTGCCAATTGCAATCAGAAAAAAATACCTTTAGTTTTTTTACAAGATGTTACTGGTTTTATGGTGG
>P_2C_Liq_3_UnCtyDRAFT_100068_pt1 | contig 28073 bp, 28 predicted proteins | sample Pon2CUnioCityCA_3_FD_9720 | JGI IMG/M metagenome (IMG submission 9720)
CCCGCCGATTCAGCCAGAGCTGTGGCGGGGGCAATACCGACGCCGACGAGGGCGAAGTCGATCTCAAGGGTGGTGCCGTCAGACAGCTCGGCGCCTGTGACGCGGCTGTCGCCGATGAGGCGGGTGAGGCCTGTGCCCTCAAGAATATTGACGCCATGGGCGGTATGGAGCGCGCGAAAGTAATCGGAGGTCTGGGGCGAGGCGACGCGCTGAAGGATGCGGTCGGCCATCTCTACGAGCGTGACTTTGAGGCCTTTTTTAGCGGCCACGGCTGCGGCCTCAAGGCCGATATAGCCCCCGCCTATAATGAGCACGTGTTTGCCCTCGCCAAATTCGGGCTCCATTGCATCGACATCAGGCAGACCGCGCACCACATAGACGCCCTCAAGCGCGCCGCCAATGGCGGCGGGCAGACGGCGGGGGGTTGAGCCTGTTGTGAGGGCGAGCTGGTCATAGGCCAATGTCTCGCCGTCGACTGTCAGTGTTTTGGCGGCGGGGTCAATTGCGCTGACCTCTGCACCGAGGCGCAGAGTGATATTCTGGTCTGCATAGAAGCTTTCGGGGCGCAGGTAGAGCCGCTCAAGCTCCATTTCGCCCAAGAGATAGGCTTTGGACAGCGGCGGGCGCTGGTAAGGCGGCGCTGTTTCTTCGCCAATCAGAGTGATCTGCCCCTCAAAGCCTTCATTTCGCAGCTTGGCGACAAGGGAGGCTCCTGCCTGACCTGCACCGACGACGATAATATGAGACATCAGAATGATCCTTCTGCTGGTTCTGAGCGTAAAGACGCTTATATGCATGGATGATCTAAACGCAAACAGGGAGACGCGACAAAAATGACGATTTCAGTTGGAGATAAGCTGCCAGAGGTGGCTGTTATGACGCTTGGCGCGGATGGGCCTGCGCCTGTGGAGCTAGGCGAGAAACTTAAGGGGCGCAAGGTTGTGATCTTTGCGGTGCCTGGTGCCTATACGCCGACGTGCCATTCGGCGCATATGCCAAGCTTTCTGCGCCAGAAAGAGGCGCTGGCGGCCAAGGGTGTGGAGGAGATCATCTGTCTGTCCGTCAATGACCCGTGGGTTATGAACGCGTGGGGCGAGGCCACAGGCGCGCTCGGCGAAGGCATCACCGTTCTGGCGGACGCATCAGGCGCCTTTACCAAGGCGATTGGTATGGACTTTGATGCGCCCCCCGTTGGCTTTGTGAGCCGCTCACGGCGCTATGCTTTGATGGCAGAAGACGGTGTTGTGAAGGTGCTTCATGCAGAAGACAGCCCAGGAACTTGCGAGATTTCTGGCGGTGAAGCGATGGTTGCGGCGCTCTGAGGGCGAAATATTGTGAGACGGATTGGCCCTCCATAATCTGGGGGGCCATTTTTATTTGCTTTTACATGGCCCTGAGACGCATTAGGCAGGCTTATTCACAGTGTTCAGGGGGCGAACATGGCGCAAAAAGCGACGATCTATAAAGTTGACCTATCCGTGTCGGACATGGACCGTCACTATTACGAGACCCATAAGCTGACCGTTGCCAAGCACCCATCAGAGACAGACGAGCGCCTTATGGTGCGCTTGCTTGCCTTTGCCTTAAATGCCCATGAGCAGCTTGAAATGACCAAGGGGCTATCGACGGACGACGAGCCAGATATTTGGCAAAAGAGCCTTGGCGGCGAGCTTGAGCTTTGGGTCGCGCTGGGGCTGCCGAGCGAGAAGCTAGTGCGCCAGTCTTGTGGCAAGGCGGGCAAAGTGGCTGTCTATAGCTATGGCGGCAGGACCGCCGAGATGTGGTGGGACAAGCTCAAAGGCAGCACCACGCGGTTTGACAACCTTCAGGTGACGAACCTTTCGGAAGACAGCACCCGCGCGCTCGCTGGCTTGGCAAGCCGTGCAATGAAACTTCAGGTCAATATTCAGGACGGTGAAGTCATGGTCAGCGCTGACGCGGGGATGGTCTATGTGACGCCTGTTGAGTGGAAAAGCGCTTTGGGTTGAGGGACGGGGTGGCCTGCCCGCACGCCCCTTCTTTACAAACTGTCCATTTTGCGGGCGAGCTTTGCGTCGAGTGAGCTGAGGCCGCCTGCGTCGTGGGTTGTGAGGGTGACGGTGACGCGGTTGTAAACATTGCTCCATTCTGGGTGATGGTTCCACTTTTCGGCCCAGAGGGCGGCCTGTGTCATCCAGCCGAAGGCCTCTGTGAAGTCTTTGAATGTGTATGTTTTTGTGATGGCGTCGCGGGTTTCGTCCTGCGCCCAGCCGTTTTCTATGAGCGGCGCGAGGAGTTGTTCGCGGGCGGTGTCGCTGAGAATTTCGATCAATCTTGTTCCTCCCTTTTGTCGGATTTGAACGGGCCATAGCCTGTCAGGATTTCGATTTCTTCGCCAATCGCGCGGCGCTCTGAGACCAGATATTGCGCGACTGCATTTGAGAAGCCCTCGTCGGCAAGCCAGTGCAGCGAATGGCAGGTTGTGGGCAGGTAGCCGCGCGCCAGCTTGTGTTCGCCTTGCGCGCCCGCCTCGACGCGGGGCAGGCCCAGCTCTATGGCCGCCTCGATGGCTTGATAGTAGCACAGCTCAAAATGCAGGCAGCGGTGATCTTCCACGCAGCCCCAGTAGCGGCCAAAAAGCGCCTGCTCGCCAATGAAATTGAGCGCGCCTGCGATGGGCACGCCGTCACGCTCTGCCAAGATCAGGATCATGTCGTCGCGCAGGGTCTCTTGAGCGATGTCAAAGAAGGCGCGGGTCAGGTAGGGCGTGCCCCATTTGCGGCGGCCTGTGTCTTGGTAGAACTGCCAGAAAGCGTCCCAATGTTCGGGTTTGATCTGATCGCCTGTGAGGCGTCGGATGGTTCCGCCAAAGGCTTGCGCCTCGGCGCGCTCGCGGCGGATGTTCTTACGCTTGCGCGCGGTGAGGGATGTGAGGAAGTCCTCAAAACGGGCAAAATCACGATTTTCCCAGTGAAACTGCTGGGTGGTGCGGCGCAGAAGCCCCATGGCCTCGCCTGCTATGGCTTCATCTTCGGTGCAAAAGGTCACGTGCAGCGAACTGACGCCTTGCTCTGTGGAGACTTGGATCGCGCCTTGGAGGAGGGCGGGCATGGCGACGGCTTCAAAGCCTGCGCGGGCGAGAAAGCGGGGACCAGTGGCAGGCGTGAAGGGCACGGCGATCTGGAATTTTGGGTAATACTGCCCGCCGGCGCGCGTGAAGGCGTCGGCCCAGTTGAAATCAAAGATGTATTCGCCTTGGGAGTGTGACTTGCCGTAGAGCGGGGCACAGCCGATGATCTGGCCGTTTTGATGCAGGGTGAGATAGAGCGGCTGCCAGCCTGTGCCTGGCCCGACAGAGCAGCTGTCTTCCAGCGCGAGCAGAAAGCGATGGGTTGTGAACGGGTCGCGGGGGCGCGCTGCGAGGGCATGGGCGCAGGCGTCCCAATCGGCTTGCGGGATGTCGCGCAAGCTGGGATTGAGCCTGATCTCGATTTGCGCGTCGCTGTCCATCTTGGCCTCAATATTGTTGCAGACAGGCGCGCTTTCAAGCGGGCAAGTAGCCTTCGAACGTGACGTTATCTGCGATGTGGCGGGCGTCTTCTTCTTCTCGAGGTGAGCGGATTGTCCAGCAGAGGATCGGCACGCCTCGCGCCTTGAGCGCGGCCACAGGGGCGCGCGCCAGATCACTGGCTTGATGGCTGATAAAGCTTGCGCCTGTATGGGAGAAATCGGGAATGGAGACAAGCTCGGCGAGGCGGGCCTTGGGAATGGTGGGCCAGTCTTGGGGCAGATAATCGCAGGTTGTGAGGCCGCGCGGGATATGGGGCGCGAGGCGGGCAAGCGCTGCGACAGAATGGGGATTGAACGACATCAGAGCGACATCGCCTGTGTAGCCTGCGAGGGCTTTGACCGTGGCCTCTTCAAGCGGGCCGACATTGGGGCCAAGGGCGCCGTCTTGATCCTTTAGCTCGATCAGGAGCGGTGCGCGTCCTGCGACATGGGCGAGCGTCTCGGCGAGGGTCGGGATGGCTTCGCTTCCGCCTGTGAGGGCGATCTGACCCAAAGCGGCGGCGGTGCGCTGCGCGAGCGGGCCGTTTTCGGCTGTGAGGCGTTCGAGCGAATAGTCGTGAAACACCATTGCCACGCCGTCTTGGGAGAGCTGCAAGTCAAGCTCGATTGCGTAGCCGCGCGCTATGGCGGCGTCAAAGGCAGCAAGGCTGTTCTCGGGGACACCATTTGGCAGGCTGTGCAGGCCCCGATGGGTGATCGGAGCCTGAAGGAAGGTTTGGGGCAAAGCGGGGTGCTGCATTATTTGATCTCGAAGATGCCTTCGATTTCCACGGCAACGCCGAGGGGGAGCGAGACGGCGGACACGGCGGAGCGCGCATGGCGGCCAATATCGCCGAGCGCTTCGACCATGAAGTCGGAGGCGCCATTGATCACTTTGGGCTGGTCTGTGTAGTCGGCTGTTGAGTTTACAAACCCCACGAGTTTGACGACCCGCACGAGGCGGTCAAGATCACCATCACAGGCGGCTTTGAGCTGGGCCAGAAGGCTGAGTGCACAGCTGCGCGCTGCTGCGACGCCGTCTTCTGTGGTCATGGTGTCGCCGAGTTTTCCAAGGATGAGGCCGTCCGGGCCGTTGGAAATCTGGCCCGAGACGTAGACTGTGTTGCCTGTCACGACGAAGGGCACATAGTTGGCTGCGGGCGCAGGGGCTGCGGGCAGGGTGATGCCCATATCGGTGAGGCGTTGTTCTAGTTTGCTGCTCATCTCGTGTCTCCTGAAATTGGCGAGTCGGGGAGAGGCTAGCGGGAAATGCGCCGCGCCGATACGGCAAAAGCGACCTGTCTTATTCGCGCAAGGCCTGCTTGAAATAATCCGAGAGGGGTTTGAGCAGATAGTCGATAGGGCTTTGCTCTGAGGTGAGGATAAAGGCTTCGGCGGGCATACCCGGAACGAGCGTGGCCCCGTCAGGGAGCTTGGCCAACTCGCCTGCATTGAGGGCGATTTCGGCGCGGTAATAGGATGTGCCGCGTGCCTCATCGACGAAAGCATCGGCGGAGAGCGTGACGACGTGGCCGTAAAGCTCGGGGGTGCGGCGCTGATCGAGGGCAGAGAAGCGCAAATTGACGCTTTGGCCGATATGGAGCCTGTCGATATGAATCACTGGAACTTCGGCGGCGATCACAAGCGGGCGGTCTTGCGGAACGATATAAAGGATCGGCTCGGCGGCGCGGATCACGGCGCGGGGCGTGTTGACTGCGAGACCATAGACCAGACCTGAGGTGGGGGCCTGAATAGAGAGGCCTGCGAGCTGGTCGGCGAGGCGCTGACGCCGCTCGCGCAACTCAAGCTCGCGCCCGCGCAGCTCGCCCAGTTGGCTGATGGCCTCTTCCCGCAGGGAGCTTGTCAGCTTCAGGCTTTCAATCTCAAGTTCCGTGGTGCGGCCCTCGACTTGGGCCTTGGTGGCGCGCAGCTCGCCGACCAGCCCCAAGAGGCGCGCTTCTTCACGGCGCAAAGCCAGCACACGTGAGGCTTGGGCAAGGCCGCGCGCAAGAAGGCTGTTTTGGGCCTCAAGCTCTTCGCCGATGAGGTCGATTTGCTGCCCGATGGCCTCTGTCTGGGCTTGGATGCCGTGGAGCTGATCAAGCATTTGATCGCGGCGCTTGGCGAGCTTTTCGCGCTCGTGGGTGATGCTTTCGGCGCGGGCCGTAAAGAGGCGGATTTGACCTGAAACCAGCTCGGCGATGTCGGGCGTTGTTTTGGCAAGGGTTGCGAGCTCTGGATCAAAGCTGAGGGTCGCGGCTGTGTCGCGCTCGGCCTCAAGGCGGGCACGGCGGGCCATCAGCTCAAACAGCTGGCTTTGCACAATGGCGTGCTCGGAGCCAAGTGAGGCGCTGTCAAGCTGGATCAAGGTCTGGCCCGCTGTGACGCTGTCGCCTTCTTTGACCCTGAGTTCGGCAATGACGCCGCCTTGGGGATGTTGAACGATCTGGCGGTTTTGCTCTACTTCGACACGGCCCTGCGCGACGATTGCGCCAGCAAGGGAACTGAAGACAGCCCAGCCGCCAAAGCCTGCCACAAGCAATATTAGGGCACACAGGCCGACACGCACGGGCATATGCGCAGGCCAAGCGCGTTTGACCTCGTGGCGCGGGTCCGGGCTGGCGGGGGTGCGGGCTTGGGGCGCGTTCATATGGCGCTTCCGTTTGTGCGTGAGCTTGGATGCCATGTGATATCAGGGTGATTTTGGACCATGCGGCGCAGGATGTCGTCCTTTGGGCCAAAGCCGAGAAGGCGGCCCTCCTGCAGCATCATGAGGGTGTCGCATTGCTCTATGGCGGCGGGGCGGTGGGCCATGATCAAGACAGAGTTGCCCGCATCACGGAAGGCCGCAATGGTGCGGTTGAGGGCTTGGCTGCCGTCATTGTCGAGGTTGGAGTTCGGCTCATCAAGAATCAGCAGGACAGGGTCGCCATAGAGCGCGCGGGCCAGACCGATCCGCTGGATCTGACCACCCGACAGGCGCCCGCCGCTGGCGGACACCTCTGTGTCATAGCCCTCAGGCAAGGCCATGATCATGGCGTGGGCATCTGCGCGCTGGGCGGCATTGACGACAGCGGCGGCGTCTGGCGCAGGCGCGAGACGGGCAATGTTTTGTGCAATTGTTCCGTCAAACAGAGCCACGCGCTGGGGGAGATAGCCGATCAGATTGCCCAAGACAGCAGGATCGTATTGATCAAGGCTTGCGCCATCAAGGCAGATTTTGCCACCCGCAGGACGCCATGCGCCCGTGAGCGCGCGGGCCAGAGAGGATTTGCCCGCGCCCAACGGGCCGATGACCCCGACAGCCTGACCCGGCTTGACGGAGAATGTGATCATTTTGAGCGCGGCCTGTGACGCGCCAGGGGGGACGATCGTGGCTTGGGTGACATCCAAACGGGCATTGGGGCGGGGCAAGGCCATGCGCGAAGGCTCGGGGGGGCTGTCGCGGAGCACTTGTGCCAAAGCCCGCCAGCCTTTGCGGGCGCGGGCAAACAGAGGCCATTGGCCTATGCTGAGTTCAATCGGGGCAAGAGCGCGCCCCATCAGGATGGACCCTGCGATCATTGCGCCTGAGGTGAGCTGGTTTTGGAGCACGAGATAGGCCCCAAGGCCAAGCATGGCCGACTGAAGCAAAAGGCGGAAAGCTCTGCCAGCGGTGCTGAAAAGGCTCCCGAGGTCTGCGGCGCGCATATGCTCTTTTAGAGAGGCTTTGCGCGCAGCTTGCCAACGGGCGAAGGCCGCGTCGCGCATTCCCATGGCTTGGATCACCTCGGCTTCGCAACGGAACTGTTCTGCAAGAGTCTCGGCTTGGGCGGCGGCGCGGTTTGCTTCTGTGAGGGGGGCGTGTGTGATCAGAAGATTGAGGAGGGTCAGCCCCAGAAGCAGCGCCCCACCCAGAAGAGCCAGAAGGCCAAGCCAAGGATGAAACAAAAATATCCCGAAGAGAAAGAGCGGGACAAAGGGGATGTCAAAGAGCGCCATGAGCGCGGGCGAGGTGAGCAGGCGTTGAACGGCCTCAAGATCGCGCAGGGCGAGGGCGCTTTCGCTCTGGGGACTATGAGCATTTTTACGGATCACCGCCTCAAAGACGCGCCTGTCAAGGCAGGTTTGAAAGCGCGCGCCCACACGCGCCATGATACGGCCACGGGCGTAATCCAGCAGGCCCATCATGGTGTAGAGAAAAACCACAAGGGCTGTGAGGACCAGCAGCGTGGCCTCGGAGCGCGAGCCAAGAACACGGTCATAGACCTGAAGCATATAGAGCGGGCCTGTGAGCATGAGCAGATTTACAAAGGCGCTGAAGAGACCCGCAGCCCAAAAAAGAGCGCGCGACTCACGTCGTGCGGCGCGCAATTCTTCAAGGCCAAAGGGGATACGGGTCACGCTCATAGGCATTTCATAGGGGCAAACCGTTAGGAAACTCTCAAATCGCGCCGTTTATTGCGCATTTGAGGCGATGTTCTGTTTCCAAACGGCCACATATTGGCAATAACGCGGGAGAGCGCTTGGGCTTGTGCTCTGGATAGCATAGGTAAAACAGACTGTTTTGGATGGGAGTTTGCTTTGCATAAGGGAATTTTGAAACCGGTTGCAATGATTGCGATGATCGGGCTGGCTGGTGCCTGCACCAAGCGCGACGCGGGGCTGGACCCCTCTGTGGTGTTTGACCCTTACGAGAAGGTCAATCGCACGACCCACAAGCTGAACCTCGCGGTTGATCGCAGGCTCCTGCGGCCTGCGGGCAAGGGGTATGTCAGTGTTGTGCCGCAGCCTGTGCAACAGGGCGTGAGCAATTTCTCCTCAAATCTTTCCATGCCAGGCACGATTGTGAACAATGTGCTGCAAGGGCGGATTGGTGAAGCGGGGCAAAACACGCTGCGGTTTGCACTCAACACCACGATCGGCATTGGTGGTCTTTTGGACCCGTCATCGGAATTTAAACTGTATCGTGCCAAGGCTGACTTTGGCGAGACACTCTCTGTCTGGGGTATTGGCGAGGGCGCTTATGTGGAGCTGCCGCTGATCGGCCCTGCGACAGAGCGGGATGCGATCGGGCGGGTTGTGGACCTGTTCACCAACCCGCTGACCTATATGCTGCCCAGTCCTGAGAAATATTACGGCACCGGCGCCTCTGTGGCGGCGCGCCTTGGCGACCGTGGCACCTTTGGCGATATGATTGATTCTGTGCTATATGAAAGTGCCGACAGCTATGCACAGGCGCAAACGCTCTATTTGCAAAATCGCCGTTTTGAGTTGGGTCAGGCTGCGCCTGTGGCGGAGGCCGACCCTTTTGATTTGAACACCGAAGGGTTCTGATTATGCGTTTTATGACACGTCGTCATTCTATCAAACTTATGGCTGCAACTGTGGCCAGCTTTGTCTTGTCTCCGCTGCCTGCCTTGGCCTTTTCCAAGGACGAGGCGCGCAAACTGGTTGATAAGGTTGTGGGCGAGATCAATTCGGTGATTGGCTCGGGGCGGTCTGAAGGCGCGATGTATAAAGACTTTGAGCGCATTTTTGCGCGCTATTCGGACACATCCTATATTGCGGCGTATACTTTGGGCAATGATGGGCGCAGCGCGACGGCGTCTCAAAAGAGGGCGTATTCTGCGGCTTTTGAAACCTATGTTGCGCGCAAATATGGCCGTCGCTTCCGCGAGTTTATTGGCGGGCGTCTTGAGGTTACGGGCGTAAAGCAGGTCAAAAAGTGGTATGAGGTCAGTGCTGTGGCCTATTTGAACGGGCAATCGCCTTTTGAGGTGACCTTTCTTGTTTCGGACCGCTCTGGCGACAACAGGTTCTTCAACCTCTATATCGAGGGGATCAATATGCTTTTGACCGAGCGCACCGAGATCGGCTCCATGCTCGATAAGCGCCGTGGCGATATTGATGCGCTGATCGAGGACTTGAGGCAGGCTGGCTAGGCGATTACGGGTTTTTCTGTTTGGTTTAGAGGGTGTTATGCGTAAAATTTTTCAAATGGCTGTGCTTGTGGCAGGGGTCTGTGTGCCCCAGCTTGGGGCGGCCAAATGTGGCGGTACCTTCTCAAAATTTGTGAGCGAAACAAAGAAAGAGGCTCGCGCCAAGGGCTATGAGGCGGGGCTGGTGGACAGCTTTTTTGCCAATGTGCGCCCTGATAGCAAAGTCATCAAAGCAGACCGTGCGCAGGGGGTCTTCCAGCTTGATTTTACGAGTTTTGCCCGCAGGCTTATTTCAAACGACCGCTTGAACAAGGGCGTCAGCATGGCGAAACGCTATGACAGCGTGTTTGACCGTGTGGAGCGGGAGTATGGCGTGAGCCGGGGTGTGTTGCTGGCGTTTTGGGCGTTTGAAACCGACTTCGGTGCCTTTCAGGGAGATTTCAACACGCTCAACGCGCTGATGACGCTTAGCCATGACTGTCGCCGCCCCGAGTTGTTCCGCCCGCAAGTTTTTGCGGCGCTGGAGCTTTACAAGCATGGCGATTTTAGCCCGACCACAACCACGGGCGCCTGGGCGGGTGAGATCGGCATGGTGCAGATGCTGCCGCAGGATATTATCGACAACGGTGTGGATGGCGACGGGGACGGGCATATTTTGCTCAAAACGTCGCCCGCTGATGCGCTTTTGAGCGGTGCCAAAATGCTGAAGCACCTTGGGTGGCGTGCAGGCGAGCCTTGGCTGCAGGAGGTGGTTGTGCCTGAGACGATGGATTGGTCAAAGTCGGGGTTGCGCACGCAAATGAAGGCGTCAGACTGGGCCAAGATGGGGGTGAGGTCGCGCCATGGCACGCTGGCGGGGAGACTGCCTGCATCGCTTATCTTGCCGCAGGGGCGCAAGGGGCCTGCGTTTCTCGCCTATCCGAATTTTCGGGTTTATTTTGAGTGGAACCAGAGTTTTACCTATGTGCTTACAGCGGCGTATTTTGCCAACCGTTTTGGCGGCGCGCCTGTGTTTGACGCGGGCCAGCCCGAGCGCGGGCTTGCGGGGGGCGATTTGAAAATCCTGCAAGAAAAGCTTGCGCGCAAAGGTTATGACGTTGGCAAGATCGACGGCATTTTGGGGGCTGGCACGCGCGCGGCGGTGCAGGATATGCAACAAAAACTGGGGATGCCTGCTGACGCGTGGCCCACGCGCCAGCTTCTCAACCGGCTTTAACTCGCGGTGGCAAAGCCGACATCAAGCGCTGTCAGGATTGTTTCTACATCGGCAGATGTGAGCACGAGGGGCGGAGAGAGGATCACGTTTGGCCCCGAGACGCGCACCATTGCGCCGTTTTGGTAAGTGACCTCTTGCAAGGTCGCGATTGGAGCTTTGCCTATGGGTGTTTTGCTGGCGCGGTCTGACACCAGCTCCAGTGCGCACATGAGGCCGTGGCCGCCGCGCACATCGCCGATCATCTCGTATTTGCCTTGCAGCGCTTGCAAGCCCGCAAACAGCTCAGCCCCGCGCGCAGCGGCGTTTTCATTGACTTTGAGGCGCTTGGTTTCGGCGAGGCAGGCGAGCGCTGCGGCAGCGCCAACGGGGTGGCCCGAATAGGTATAGCCATGCCCGATGGCGGCCTTGCCTGTTTTGTCTTGTTCAAAGACCTGCACCACCTCGTCGGCGATCATTACGGCCCCGAAGGGGAAGTAACCGTTTGTGATGGCTTTTGCCGTGCACATGAAATCTGGCTTCACGCCCCAGTGACGGCTGCCTGACCAAGAGCCAGTGCGCCCAAAGGCTGTGATGACTTCATCGGCGATTAGTAGGATGCCATTGCGGGTGCAGATGTCGCGCACGCCGGGCATGAAGCTTTTGTGTGGCGGGATAACGCCGCCTGCGCCTAGGATTGGCTCCATGATGAAGGCGGCAATTGTGCCCGCGCCTTGGAAGGCGATTTCGTCTTCCAGCGCTTGCAGGCAAAGATGCGCGAGCTTTTCAGGATCGGTTTCATTGAATGGATTGCGATAGGGGTAGGGCGCGGGGATATGAAAACAGCCCGCCATGAGCGGCTCATAGGCGGTGCGGAAGTTTGCGTTGCCATTCACCGATGCGCCGCCAAAATGTGTGCCGTGATAGCCTTTCTTGAGGCTGAGGTATTTGGTGCGCGCAGGCTCGCCTTTGACTTTGTGATACTGGCGCGCAAGGCGCAGGGCGGTTTCGACGGAATCCGAACCGCCAGATGTATAAAAGGCGCGCGTGAGGCCATCAGGCTCAAAGAAATCGCGCAGCTCCTCAGAAAGCTCGATCACCGCGTCGTTGGTTGTGCCGCGAAATGTCGAGTAATAGGGCAGTTGGTTGAGCTGTGCCGAAATGGCGTCTTTGATCGGCTGGCAGGAGAAGCCGAGGTTGACATTCCAGAGGCCGCCGACCCCGTCGACAACTTTGTGACCGTCGACATCAATGATGCTCACACCCTCGGCACCCGTCACGATTGTGGGCGGATTGGCAAGGCTGTCGGCGGGGTGCGCCATCGGATGCCAGAGGGAGCGGGCGTTCTTTTCTTTGAGGAAGTTGCTGTCTTTCACGGGGCTGTCCTTTCAAGATCAAGGAGGCGCAGAGCCTCTGAGTAGCTGTGAGACGGGTCCATTACGTCAAAATGAACCGAGGGCAGGCCAACGGCCTCTGCCCCTTTGATGTTGCGAAGTTGGTCGTCGACAAAGACGCAGGCGGCGGCAGGCAGGCCCAACTCTTGCAAAACCTGCTCATAGGCGCGGGCGTCGGGCTTGAGGATGCCTGTGTAGGTCGCGTCGACAATGACGTCGAAGTCGGTCAGGAACGGCAGCTTTTCTCGAAAGTCGGCACCGTAAAAGAGATCGAGCTCGTTGGAGAGGATCGCAAGGTGGATGCCTGCGGATTTGCAGGCAGCTATGGTGCTGCGAAATTCGGGGCGGATAACGGCGTCTGGATCAGCGCCGCGCGCAGCGCGGACAAAGTCGCTCATCTCGGTCCAGTTTTGGCCAACGAGCTTGCCCACTTCGGTGGTGCGAGTTTTCCAATAGTCGCGCTCTGATATGTCGTCCGCTTGCATCGCCTGCCAGAGCGGGTCGGCCTCGGGCGCAAAAGGGCCTTGCCATGCGAGGGAGCCTGCGGGCAGGCCGAGGGCCTTTTCGCTCAGATCATGGGTTTCAAACAGGGTGCGGGAAATGACGCCGCCGAAATCAAGAATGAGCGCTTTGGGCTGACAGGAGGTCATAGGGGCGGGACTTTCTGAAGGTAAGTTTCGGGAAGAAAGCCCCCCATAAGGCGTGTTAGGCGCGGGGCGGCTTCCAAGAGCGCGGCCCGAATGGAGGCGCGCCCCTCAGGTGTCATTCGTGCTGTGGGGGCGGCGACAGCCATCGCGCCAATGCAGTTTTTCTGGGCATCAAACAGCGGCGCGGCGTAGGAATGCACATCGGTTTCAAAGGCGCTGACGGCCTCTGCATAGCCTTGGGCGCGAATGTCTTTGAGCATGAGGTTCAGCGCGTTGCGGTCTGTGATTGTGCCTGTGGAGAAGGCTTCAAGCGGGCGGGCAAGCGCGGCTTTGGTAAAATCTGCATCGCCATAGGCCAGCACAACATGGCCCGAGCTTGTGGCGTGAAGTGGCAGGATTTCGGCATCGTCCATTGTGACCTGGAGGCCGTGTTGATGTGCGTAGGCGTAGGCTATTGTGCTCAGCACATCGCCATTCAGAAGCGAGACATGGGCTGTTTCGCCCGTCTTTTGGGCGAGATCATCGGCGAGGCTTTGGGCCAGATCCCGCATCGGAACGGTTGCTTCCCGCAGGGCTGCGAGGCGCAAAAAGGCAGGGCCAAGGCGGTATTCGCGGCCCACGCCGGCCTGTTCAACGAACCCCTCTGACTGCAATTCACTCAACATTCGGTGCACTGTTGTTTTGTTCATGCCTGAGAGGCGAGACATCTCGCTCAGCCCGATCAGGCTACGGGATCGACTGAAAAAGCTGAGCAATGACAGGGCTTTGGACACGGTTCCCATGGGGTCTTTTTCGCCTTTCGTCGCGCGTTTGGAGGTGTAAGCCAGCGCGTGCCTGACTTGCTTGTGAAAGGTGTTGACAGACTCGGTGTGGCTCTGTCAATCTGTTTTAGAACCAACGGTTCAAATAATGAACCAGCATGATCAGGGAGATAACAATGCTAGGTAACAAACTTCTCGGCAGCGCCTTGGCGCTCGGCATGGCCGCCATGGGCGGCGCAGCTTTGGCCGAATATCCCGAAAAACCCGTAAGCTTTGTTGTGCCGTGGCCTCCAGGTGATTTGGAAGATGTGCTGACAAGGATGATCGCGGACGATTTTCAGGCAGCCTATGGCGTGCCTGCGGCGGTTGTGAATAAACCCGGTGGCGGCGGTGGCCCGTTCCCCGGCGCGATTGAAGTCGCGAATGCGCCCGCTGACGGCTATACAATCGGCTCATTCATTATTGCTATTCCTGTTGTCGGTCCGCAGATTGGCATTCCCGAGCTAAACCCCGACCCGTTTGAGCCGCTTGGCAACTTTTTGACCTATCCTTTCGTGATCGCTGCGGGTGCGGATGCGCCGTATGACGACATGGCGGGGCTGGCGACCCATGCGAGCGATAATGACGTTGTGCTTGGGCATTTTGGCGCGCCTTTGGTGCCAACTCAGGTGACCATGGCGCTCGCCAAAGAGATGGGCTTTGCCTATGCCTCAGATGCAGCCTTTGATGCGCTGGATTGCAACACACTGGCCTCTGGTGATGTGGATGTGATCAACACAACTTTGCAGCTGATCCTGCCGTGCCTTGATAAGGTCAAAGTGCTCGCCTCGATCGGAGCCGAGCGGATTGCGCTGACACCTGATACGCCCACTGTGGCCGAGCTTGCTCCGGCGCTGGACGTTGCGCTTTGGAACGGTCTCTTTGTGCACAAAGACACGCCGCAGGATGTGCGCGAAAAGATAATTGCGGTCGCGTCAAAGACTGTGATGTCTGAGCGTGCGCAGCAGCTCGCGGCGGAAACAGGCGCGCTTGTCTACTGGCAGTCGGCTGACGATGTTAAGGCGCAGATCAGCAAGGATATTGCGACCCTGAACAGCATCGACTCCATTCTTAACAACTGATCTTCAAATGACGGGTCGGGCAGCTTTGGCTGCCCGATTTGTATTTGGCCCTTTTCAGACAGGACAGATCTCGATGTCACGCGTCAAAACGCTGCAAGCCCTTTTTCAGCGATATCGCCGGCCTGGGGATATTGTTTTTGCTTGGGTGGTGCTGGGTGTTTCTCTGTTTCTTCTCGCGCAGATTTTTACCCAGACGGCCTATAAGCCCAATGGAAAACTTTTCGCGCAGCCACGATTCTGGCCCGCAGTGTCGCTTCTCGGGATGTCGGGCTTTGCGCTGTTTCATCTCATCGGCTCGCTGCTGTCAGAGCGCATTCAGGGGCGTTGGCAGGAGGTTCTGCTTTGGGCCTCGTCTCTCGAATACGCAGCGTGGTTCATCATGTATGCCGTGCTTGTGCCATGGGCAGGCTACTTGCCCTCCACAGTCCTCTTTTCTGTTTTGCTGGTTTTGCGCGCTGGATACCGCAGCAAGACAGCCTTGATCTCTGCGGCTGTGAGTGCGGTTGTTATTGTGGTGTTGTTCAAAACGTTCTTACAGGTCAAGCTACCTGCAGGGCAGATTTATGAGCTGTTGCCAGACGGTTTGCGCCAAATCATGCTGACATATTTTTGATCGGAAGACCTTATGTTTGAAAATCTGATTGCTGGCGTTGAAATGCTTGCCCGATGGGACGTTTTTGCCGCGCTTCTGGTGGGGTCTATCGGTGGTGTGATTATCGGGGCGATCCCGGGGGTTGGCCCTGCGGTTGCGATTGCGATTTTGTTGCCGGCTACGTTTTCAATGGAGCCGATTGTCGGGCTGACCATGCTGTTGGGCATATATGGCTCTTCGATGTATGGGGGGGCGATCCCTGCTGTTTTGATCAATACGCCAGGCACGGCTGTCAATGCTCTGACCTCTTATGACGGCTACCCAATGACGGAGCGTGGAGAGGGACACCGCGCCGTATCGCTGGCTTATAGCGCGTCGTTTTGGGGCGGGATATTTGGCATTATCAGTCTTATCCTGCTGTCGCCAGTGCTGGCCTATATTGCGCCAATGTTTGGCAGTCGGGAGATTTTCCTCGCGGCCCTATTGGGGATTATTCTCGTTATTCTTGCGCACCGTGGGCAGATATTTGCGGCGGGTTTGCTGGCGATGTTCGGGATCTTTCTTCAGACGGTCGGGCTTGACGCTGTGACCTATACGCAGCGCTATACGTTCGGATATTCGTTTCTCAGCTCGGGGATCAATCTGATTGTGGTTGTGCTGGGTCTGTTTGCTTTGAGCCAAGCTTTTTTCCTGCTCACGGCACCTGACACTAGCCCTGACGCCAAACCCGTCACTGGCAGGATGACCGACGGGTTTAAGGAGCTTCTGAAGCACAAGCGCGTCGCCACTGTGGCGTCGGGTTTTGGTGTGATCCTCGGGATGATCCCCGGGACAGGAGAATTTACGGCGCAATTCATGAGCTATACCTATGCGCAAAAAAGCTCGAAAAAGCCTGATCTTTTTGGCAAAGGCTCGCCTGAAGGGCTGATTGCCTCGGAAGCGGCGAACAATGCTGTGCCTGCGGCTGCAATGATCCCTCTCCTTGCGCTGGGCATTCCCGGCGAAGCGCTTACGGCGATGATGCTTTCGGTGTTTTATGTGCACAATGTTATTCCGGGGCCGCAGCTTTTTCAGAACAATATTGATCTGGTTTACGGGCTTTATATGGCGCTTATTCTGCTCAACGTGATCGTTGTGGTGTTTTTGCTGTTCTCCACAAACCTACTCACCAGGATCATTCGTGTGCCGACACGGTTTCTGGGCGTAATGATCCTGATCCTGTCTTTTGTCGGGGTTTACAGCCTGAGAAATTCGCTGACCGATTGTATGATTGCGGCTGGGTTTGGGGTTTTGGGATTGATTTTAAAACGCCTCAACCTGCCGATTGTCCCGATTATCCTTGGGATGGTTCTGGGCGGGATTATGGAAGTGAAACTGCGGTCTTCACTGCCACGCCTCAAGACGCCGTTGGATATGATTGATCGACCCATTGCTTTTATTCTGTTCAGTCTGATCCTTTTGGTTTTGGCTCTGCATTTGCGCACTTTGTTAAAAGAATATCGCGCGCATCAGCCTGAGCTTGATCATGATATGCACGACACACAAATGAGGTAACACCTAATGGACCAGAGCCATATTGACGCGCTGCGCCACGTAGAAATCGCGCCGCAAAAACTGTTTATTGACGGATCGTGGCAAGAGGCGTCGGGTGAGGCGTTTGATGTTTTGTCTCCGATTGACGGGCAAAAGCTCACCACGATCGAGGGGGCGACGGCCCCTGATGTTGAGCGCGCGGTGGCGGCGGCCCGACGCGCCTTTGAAGACGGGCGCTGGCGCGATATGCCGCCCGCGGGGCGCAAGAAAGTGCTGCACAAGATTGCCGATTTGATCGAGCAATATGCGCTTGAGTTGACCGTTTTGGGCGTGCGCGACAACGGCACGGAATTCAATATGGCGCTCAAGGCCGAGGCGGGATCGGCGGCGGGAACCTTCCGCTATTACGCCGAAGCGCTGGACAAGATTTATGGCGAGGTCGCGCCGACGGCCCCCGACGTTTTGGGGCTTGTGCATCATACGCCTGTCGGAGTTGTGGGCGCGATTGTGCCTTGGAACTTCCCTGTGCCTTGGAACTTCCCCCTGATGATTGGCGCATGGAAGCTTGCGCCAGCGCTTGCGACGGGGAATTCTGTGGTCTTGAAACCCGCCGAGACGGCGTCGCTTTCGCTCCTCAGGCTTGCAGAAATCTGCGCCGAGGCGGGGCTGCCTGACGGGGTTTTGAATGTCGTCACGGGGCAGGGCGCTGTGACAGGGGAGGCGCTGGCGCTGAGCCATGATGTCGACGTCTTGGTGTTCACGGGCTCTGGGGGCGTGGGCCGGCGCTTGCTGGAATATTCGGCGCGCTCCAATCTCAAGCGTGTTTATCTGGAGCTTGGCGGCAAATCGCCCAACATCGTTTTTGCTGACGCGCCTGATCTGGGGCTTGCGGCCAAGGTTTCGGCAATGGGGATTTTCCGCAATTCGGGTCAGGTCTGTGTGGCCGGCTCGCGGCTTTTGGTCGAGCGCTCGGTGCATGACGAGTTTGTCGCTCTGATGGCGGCAGAGGCCGAGAAGCTCAAGGTGGGTGATCCGCTTGATCTTGGCACACAGATTGGCGCGGTGAACTCTATGCCGCAGCTTGAGGGCAACCTTGGCTTTGTTCAAAAAGCGGTGGCTGAGGGGGCCGAGGCTATCAGCGGCGGCGGACGCATACTGGAAGGAACAGGGGGCTATTATATGGCGCCGACGATCCTCACGGGCGTCGAGCGCGGGCATACCGTTTTCCAAAATGAGGTCTTTGGTCCTGTGCTGGCAGTCACAGCGTTTGACAGGGATGAGGAGGCCGTGAGCCTTGCCAACGGGACGGAGTATGGCCTTTCGGCGGGTGTCTGGACCTCCAACTTAAGTCGTGCGCACCGTATGGTGCACGGCATTCGCGCGGGGATCGTTCATGTGAATACCTATGGTGGATCGGATAATTCCGTGCCACTGGGGGGCGTGAAGCAGTCGGGCAACGGGCATGACAAATCGCTTCACGCGATCGAAAAATATGTCGATCTTAAAACGGCTTGGATTCAACTTTGAGTTTGGAGCGCGCGGCAAAAGCGGCTCGGTCTTGGGGGTTTGAACGCCCGCAGATCAGGCTGGCTGCGGCGCGTGAGAATGTGGTTTACCATGTGGAAGCAGGAGAGACTTATGCGCTGCGCCTGCACCGTATCGGCTATCGCAGCGCAGAAGAGTTACGCCACGAACTCGCGTGGATTGAGGCCATGGCAGAGGCGGGCTTGCCTGTGCCGCGGCCTCTTGCCTTGCCATCTGGGGCGCTTGTCACCGAGGTTGAAGGCCAGCTTGTGAGTATGATCTCATGGCTTGACGGCGCGCCCTTGGGGGAGCCGGGCGAAATGGAAAATGTCAGCGACAGGCCTGCGTTCTGTCGCAAGCTTGGCGCGGTCATGGCGGCGTTGCACACGGCTTGCGATGCTTGGCAGCCGTCTATGGGCTTTGCCCGCCCTGCATGGGACCGCGCGGGGCTTTTGGGCGATGCGCCGTTGTGGGGGAAGTTTTGGCAGCACCCTGATTTTAGTGCGGCTGAGCGCGATTTGGTGCTGGCGGCGCGTGGCAAGGCGGATGCAGCCTTGGCCGAGCGGGAAAGCGCGCTTGACTACGGGTTGATCCATGCCGACCTCGTCGGCCAGAATGTCATGTGGGACGGGGCTAAGGTTGGCCTCATAGATTTTGACGATGGTGGCTATGGCTTTCGCAGCTTTGAGCTGGCGACATTTCTGTTACGGTTTATGGATAAGCCCGACTACCCCGAATTGCGCGTTGCACTTTGTGAGGGGTATGCTGTGCGCGCCAAGGTTGATGCTGAAGAGCTGGACCTGTTTCTGATGCTGCGTGCTTTTACCTATCCGGGCTGGTTTATGGACAGAGCGGGCGAGCCGAACACTGCCGCGCGCGCGGCGCGGGCCAATGCAACTGCGCTCAAACTGGCGCAAGCGTTTATGGAGAGATGAGATGAGCCAAGACAAAACGATCCTGATTGTGGGCACCTATGACACCAAAGATGATGAGCTTGGCTATCTGGCTGATGTGATCCGTGCGCAGGGTGGACAGGTGGCCACGATGGATGTGAGCGTTTTGGGCGAGCCGTCAAAGCCCACGGATTATTCCAAGCATGATGTGGCCGAAGCGGGCGGAAGCACCATCAAGGCCGCGATTGCGGCAGGGGATGAAAACGTTGCGATGCAGATCATGGCTGAGGGCGCTTCAGCGCTGGCGCTCAAGCTTTACCGAGCGGGCAAGTTTGACGGTGTGATTGTGCTTGGCGGTTCTATGGGCACAGACCTTGCACTTGATGTTTGCGCAGCACTGCCATTGGGCGTGCCGAAATATGTTGTTTCGACAGTGTCGTTCTCGGCGATGTTGCCGCCCGAACGGCTTGCGCCTGATATTCAGATGATCTTGTGGGGCGGTGGACTTTATGGGCTGAATTCGGTTTGCAAATCCTCCCTGAGCCAAGCTGCTGGCGCTGTTCTGGGCGCGGCGCGGGCTGTGGAGCCGCCGAAATGGGACAAGCCGCTGATTGGCATGACCTCTTTTGGCAAAACCGTGCTTCGCTATATGGTGGCGCTCAAACCAGCTTTGGAAGAGCGCGGCTTTGAAGTGGCGGTGTTTCATGCCACGGGCATGGGCGGGCGCGCCTTTGAGGGGCTGGCCGCCGAGGGCGCTTTTGCAGCCGTGATGGACTTTGCACCGCAGGAAGTGACCAACCACCATTTTGGCTCAAACATCACCGCAGGCGCGGACCGTTTGACCAATGCGGGGCGCAAAGGCGTTCCACAGATGATTGCGCCTGGGTGTTATGATCTGGTGGATTTTGTCGGCTGGCAGGAGCCGCCCGCGCGGCTTGCAGGCTATGAGACCCATGCGCACAACCGCTTGCTCAGCTCGGCGATGATCGGAGCCGAGGACCGCGTGGAACTGGCAGAAGTGATGTGTGGCAAGCTTGCGCAGGCGACTGGGCCAACCGAGGTTTTTCTGCCGCTTCAGGGCTGTAACGAGTGGGACCGTGAGGGCGCGCCGTTGCATGATGGCGCAGGTCTTGCGGCCTTTATGGGCGCTATGCAACAGCAGATACCCGCAAACGCCACGAGCCATGCACTTGACTGTCATATCAACGACGCAGCCTTTGCCGAGGCGGTGCTGTCTGTCTTTGATAAATGGCTCGCAGAGGGCGTTGTGACGCGCTAATCTCGCGCGCATGGAATGGCGTGACACTGGAATTTTGCTGGCCGTTCGGCCCCATGGCGAAAGCAGCGCCATTCTTGACGTGCTCACGCCTGAGCGCGGCTTGCACTCTGGTGTTGTGCGCGGTGGGGCAAGCCGCAAGATGGCTCCGGTTTTGCAGCCGGGGGCGCAGCTTGATCTAATGTGGCGCGCACGGCTTGAAGAGCATCTGGGAAGCTTTAGCGCCGAACTCATGCGCTCTCGTTCGGCGCAGGTCATGAACTCGCGCCTTGCTTTGGCGGGACTGAATACAGTGACGGCTTTGCTGCGCTATGCCTTGCCTGAGCGGGAAGTGCACTTACCGCTTTACAGGCGCACTGAGGCCTTGATGGACTTGCTCGGGCAAGACGAGATCTGGCCACTGGCCTACCTCAAGTGGGAGGTGGCGCTCTTGGAAGAGCTGGGCTTCGGGCTTGATCTGAGCTGTTGTGCCGTGACGGGCGCAGAAGAGGGGCTTGCCTATGTGTCGCCCAAGACAGGGCGTGCTGTCACCGCAGCGGGCGCGGGCGAATGGGCGAGCAAGCTTTTGGAACTGCCGCCTGTTTTGCTCGGAGAAGGCGATGCGGATGATACCGAGGTCGCTGCGGGCTTACGACTGACGGGGTATTTTCTGGCCGAGCATCTTGCGCCAGAGCTGGGCACAAAGCCTTTGCCTGATGCGCGGGCACGCTTTCTAACTGTCTTTGAGCGGCGGTTCACTCCGCTTTAAACACCATCTCTTGGCCTGCGTCATTGCTCAGGATGAGCGTGTCGCCCGAGACTTCAGACAGCGTCATTTCTGCGAGCGCTGCAAAGAAGAGGCCCTCGGCGGCCAAATCGGGGCAGGCCATTTTGGTGACGCCGATTTGACGCGCCTCAAACCACGGATAAGGCACCTCTAGGGTTCCAAAGTAGCGATTGCACGGCGCTTTACCTGCAAGCCTGCCTTTTTCGGGGAAGTTGAGCGTGGCGCGGGCCGGAAAGGCGGCACCGTTGATCTCTTGCAAATGCCAGAGGCTTGTGTCGCCGCTGAAGCCTCGCAGTGTTTCGTCTGATTGGCAGGCGGGAAGGGTTGCCAGCGCAGTGAGCAGCGTTAAAACATGGAGACTGTGTTTCATCGGCTTCATCTCAGTGCCAGAATAAGGTCGATCATGGTATCGAGAGAGGCCTGCGTCGCGCCAGCTTCTGTCTGCGGCAATATCTGGGCACCAATGGCCGCTGCATAGAGTGCTTTGGCGATATCCGGATTGCTGACGCCTGCGCGCTTGAGCAATGCGGCGAGGTATTTGAGGCGCGCATTGTCGATTTCTGCGAGCGCGTTGGCAACCGATGGGTCTGATTGTGCCCAAGCTCTTACGGCTGTGGTTGCGCCTTGAGGATCAGCGACCAGATGCACAAATTTTTGCAAAGCTGTGTGGGCTGTGTTTTGCTCTTCGATTTCAGCAATCAGCCCTGTCAGCGCTGCCTCTTCCCAATGGGTGAGCATTTGGTTTTGAAAAGCGGGCACGTCGCGGAAGTGCCAATAAAATGACCCTTTGGTTGTGTTGAGCGCTCGCGCAAGCGGCTCTGCCTTTAGGGCCGCGGGCCCTTGCGCTTTGAGCGCTAAAAAGCCAGCGTCGATCCAGTCTTGCTGTGTGAGGCGTGTTTTGGTCATGGAGAAAGCCTATGCGAGCGTATGGTCTCGAACAAGTGATATGCTTTACGCGTTACCATCTTCTCCAGCGCCTGCGCCTTTTGCGCGACTGGCGTCTGTTTCTGGCGCATAGGTGCGCTGGCAAAACAGGTTGAGGGCGTCATAGGTTTCTTGTGAACATTCGGCGCGCCAAACCAGCTCTGCGCTTGGCGCTGCTGAAGGCAGGATGCGCAAACCGCTGTCTTCTGGGGCAGGATGAATGAGATGGAGCCCGCCATCAGGTGTTGCCAACCCCTGAAAGGTTTTGCCTTGCAAGCTCAGCGCCGTGCCTTGATCGTCTGCAAGAAGGCTTAAGAACGGCAGGAGCAACAGCGGGGTGTGACACGCGTTCAGGTCTGGTTTTGCACCATCAATCATCTGGTTGCCAAGTTTGATCGGGCAGGCGCTGTCTTTGACTTTGCCTGCTTCGCGGGCTGTAAGGCAGGCCAAAAGCGCATCGGCCCCGGCCAGCCCAGCGGCGGAAAGGCGGCGCACGGCTTGGCCCGCGTCCTCGGCCTCGCCCCAAGAAAAGCCTGCACCGCGCGTGGCCTTGCGGCAGTGGCTCTCAATTTCGCTCATGGAATAGCTCATCGGGCAGCCCCATAGACCCATGTGTCATCCTGATCGTGGGCCAGTTCGTGCGGGTAGGGTGCGCCACGAAACATATTGATCCGCACCCAGCGGTCTGAGCGGGGGTCAAAATGCGTTGCCCCAAAGAAGCTGAGTTTTGCACGCAGCATATCGATCGGTTTCATATCTGCGCCGATCGTGTTGTCGCGGATTTCGGCGTAGGGGTGGCTTGGAGCCATTTGCACGCGGCGCACGATATGGCGGTGCTCAGGGTGCGCTACGAGAAAGGCCGCCACAGTGCTGTGGTCTGTCTCGTTGAGCGCGGCAAAAAGGAAGGCGGCGTCACGGCCTGGCGCGAGGGGCTGCTCATAGGGCTCAAGCGGCTCTTCAAAGCGCTCGCCAAGGCGCGGCTCAAGTTTGGATTCTGAGACATACCAGAGCCGAGCGGAGGCGTCATGGCTGTGCCAATCTGTGGCGAGCGCCCAAGCATAATGCGTTTTGATCAGCGATTTTAGGGTGCTGAGAGGCATTGCGCCGTCGATCCGGAAGAGCGCGTGCTCATCGGCTTGCATACAGGCGCCAAGGCCCTCAAGCACTGCGCCGTGCGGCTCCATGAGAAGCGAGACGACCAGTTCTTGGCCTTCCTCAGAGAGTGCGCCTTCGGCCCAGAGGTAGAGGGCGTTCCATGGCGCATCTTCCGCGCCGTTAAAGGACCGGAGTTTTTTTTCCAGCGCGCAAATGTCGTTGCCAAGCGCGGCAAGTTTGGCCTGCTGGATCGGGTGATCGGATCGCCAGAGCGCCACAGAGGCGCGAGCCTTTTCAAAGGCGGTCTTGAACGCCGTGATCTCAGACAGGGTGGCCCTTGGAAGGGCACGAATTTTGGCGAGGGCGTATTCGCGGGCCATGATCCAATTGTTCAAGAGGCGCGGATGATTGACAAGGAAGGGGGCCATGCCGAGGCCTGTGGAGTTCCCGATCCCGAGGCTGCGGCGCAGCGCAGGGGCAAGCGGCACCGCCGCGTCAGGCTCTTTGAGCGCTGCCATGTGCTCGACCAGATCGGCGACAAAAGCGCGGGTGAGGTAGACCGAGAGCATTTCGACTTGAAAGGGCGCTTCAAACTCGGACCTCGCGCCAACAAAAGCACGATCAGATGCTCCGAATTTGCCAGAGCCATAAACGGCTGTTGTGCGCATGAGGTAGCCGACGTTTGCAAGCTCTTCCGTGTCAGGCTGCTCGCCCTTGGCGAGGCAGTCGACAACATAGTCCCAGAGCCGCGCAGACCGGTTGGCGCGAGACAGGGACAGCTCTTTTTCGCTGACCCGGCCCGCTTCCTGCAAGGGCACATTGGCGCGCAGCCGCTCGATATCCTGCTCTGTCGGGATGCCGTCAAAGAGGGTGAACGTTGCGTCCCATGCTGTGGCGATGACGCGGTCAGAGCGCATCTCGTCGGGTAGGTCATGAGCGAAAGCAACAAGCGAATAGGCGCGCGTGGGGCCTTGAGCCGTATAGACGGCGACGCCTTCGCCGCGCATGGAAATATCAAAACGGGGGCGGGTGATCTGCCAGTTTTCGCGGCGCATACGGCGCAAGAGCTGGCGCATGAAGGACAGTCGACATTGGTGCAGGCTCCCGAGGCGAGAGAGTGTCATCACTTGCTCAGGCGGGCGCATCACCAGATCTGTCATGGGGTGGGTCCAAAGTTTTGCTCAAAAAAGCGATACCAGTTGTCGCCCATGATCCCCTCTGTTTCAGCTGTGGAAAAGCCGACATCTGCAAGGCCTTGGGCGATATTTCCAAAGTGACGGTTGTCTTGATACCAGTCTGGCATGGGCGGAAAGCCGGGCGCGGCGGCGGAGCCTTCGCCATAGTCGATCTCTTTGGTCCAGCGGCCCACTCGCATCCACTCCACCACGCTATCAGGCTGATCTTGGCAGAGATCAGAGCCTATGCCGAGATGCTCTGCGCCAAATTTTGCGGCTGTGTCTGCGATCATTTGGCAGAAGCTTTCCAAAGTGCAGGCTGATTTGTCTTTGAGGTGGTGAGGGTAGAGGGAGAAGCCGAGCATACCGCCATTGGAGGTCACTGCGCGGATCACGTCGTCGCGTTTGTTGCGCAGGGCGGGCTGCCATGTGTGGGGGTTGGCATGGGTGATCGCGATGGGGCGCTCGGAGAAATCCGCCGCCTCAATTGTGGAGCGGTCGGCGGAGTGGGACATATCAACCACCAACCCCACGCGGTTCATTTCGCGCACCACTTGCTTGCCCATTCGCGTCAGGCCTGTGTCTTCGGCCTCGTAACATCCCGTGGCAAGGAGCGACTGGTTATTATAGGTCAGCTGCATGAAGCGCGCGCCAAGGTCGTGCAGCACTTGGACGAGGCCGATATCATCTTCTATGGGCGATGGGTTCTGGAAGCCAAAGAAGATGGCTGTTCGGCCTGTCTCATGCGCCAGTTGAATATCGCTGGCCCAACGGCCCTTCAGGATCAAGTCTGGGAAGAGTTCAAACCAGCGGTTCCATTGCTCCATGTTGAGCACGGTTTCACGAAAGTTTTCGTGATAGGCGATGGTCACATGGACCGCATCCAACCCGCCCTCACGCATTTGGCGGAAGATTTTCTCAGACCAGTTGGCGTATTGGAGGTTGTCGATGCGATACATGGGTCTACTCTGGCAAGCCTGCGGAAATATAAGCGGTTTTCACGGTTGTGTAGAACTCCGCTGCCGCAGAGCCTTGTTCGCGCGGGCCATAGGAGCTTTCCCCGCGCCCGCCGAAGGGGACATGATAATCTGTGCCTGCGGTGGCCAGATTGACCATCACACAGCCTGAGCGGGCACGCGCTCGGAAGTCGCTGGCGCGGGCCAAGGAGCGGGTCACGATCCCGGCTGTGAGGCCAAAGCGGGTGTCGTTGACTGTATGCAGGGCCTCGTCATAGCTGCCCACTTTGATCACAGCGGTGAGCGGTGCAAAAAGCTCTTCTCGGTTGATGTCCATAGCGTTGGTCGTGCCCAGGAAAACCCCCGGAGTCATAAAGTAGCCTTGGGTGGCGCGCTCAACTTGCTCACCGCCACAGGCCAGCTCTGCCCCTTCGGCGCGGCCTTTGGCAACCCATGCAAGGTTTTCTTTCAGCTGCGTTTCGCTCACAACCGGACCGATCTGGGTGCCCTCTTCGAGGGCATGACCGACTTTCATAGCCTGAGCGCCTGCCACGAGCTTTTCAACGAAGGCGTCATGCACTGCTTCGTGCACGACAAGGCGCGAGGAGGCTGTGCATTTTTGGCCCGTTCCGCCAAAGGCCCCGCCGAGGGCAACAGCCACGGCAAGGTCAAGGTCGCCATCGTCCATGACAGCGAGCGCGTTTTTGGACCCCATTTCCATTTGCAGCTTGGTAAAGTTACCGACAGCCGCCTGTGCGATGCCGCGGCCAACGGGGACGGAGCCTGTAAAGGAAATGGCGTTGATGCCTTTGTGTTCGACAAGCTTCTGGCCGATATCGCGGCCAGAACCCATCACAAGGCTGAAGAGGCCCTTGGGGATGTCCTGACGCGAGATGATTTCGGCCAAGGCCTGCGCCGAAGCTGGCGTTGCATTGGCGGGCTTCCAGATCACGGCGTTGCCATAGGCCAGCGCGGGCGCAATTTTCCAGCTGGCTGTGGCAGTGGGGAAGTTCCACGGGCTGATCACGGCGACTGTGCCTACAGGCTCGCGGCGAATGTCGATATCAACGCCCGGGCGCACGGACTGTGCGTTCTGGCCGAGCTGGCGCAGGACTTCGGCGGCGTAATAGGTAAAGAACTGGCCTGCGCGGTAAACCTCGCCCTTGCCCTCGGCGAGCGGCTTGCCTTCTTCGCGACTGAGCAGTGTGCCGAGCTCTTCGGCGCGCGCCATCATTTCGGTGCCGATTGCATTGAGAACAGCTTGCTTGCGCTCAAGACCATAGGCGGCCCATTCGATTTGGGCGCGCTGGGCGGCTTCAATGGCTGTGTCGAGCTCGTCAGAGGAGGCTTGTGCGTAGAGGCCGACCAGCTCGGACAGATCAGACGGATTGTAGTTTTCGACGACGCCTGCGCCTGTGCTCCATGCGCCAGCGATGAAATTTGGTTTGATATCGGTCATAAGGGTTCCTGAGCCAAGGTTTCTTCCTTTTTGGACCGCCTGAAGCTACAGATCAAACGAATTTAATTGAATCTGGCTTCAGAATTTCTGAAGTGCCGCTTGGCGCAACGTGTCGCTGAAGTGCAGCGCGGGGGGCAAGAGCTGACCTTCGGTGCGATGCATCACATGAACGTGGCGTTGTGCGGTGCTGTCTTTGAGGGGCAAAAATACCAACTCGTCGTCCGCAGCCCCGAGGGCGCGCTTTGGCAAAATGGTGATCCCGACATTGGCACGCAACAGCGCGAGGAGGGAGGCTGTGCTGCGCACGAAAAGGCGGGATCGTGTGAGCATCGCAGCAAAGGCGGGGTCACTGATCATTTCACAAAGACCGTTTGAAATCAGGGGCTCGTCAATGATGTCTGACCAAGTGAGGCTTTCCCATTTGGGCGCTAGGGGATGATCGGCGCGGCAGACCACACCGAAGGGATCAGAAAACAGCTCGAAACGCTCAAACCCCGCACGCTCTGGAAGCGAGGCGATCCCGATATCGGCGCGGTCTGCTTCGAGTTCGGCCAAGACGCCTGCGCTGTCAAGATCGCGCAGCTCGACAGAAACGTCTGGGTAAAGAGCGCTATAGGTTTTGATGATATCAGGCAGGACGGTCTGTGCGACAGAGGGGGTGACTGCGATACGCACTTGTCCGTGTGTTGCGCGGGCGAGGCCTTCTATACGCCGCACGGAGCGTGCGAAATGAGTGATTTGTTCGGAGGCTTCGCTCAGGATCGCTTGCCCCAGAGGGGTGAGCTTTGATTTGCGACTGCCAACAAAAAGCGGTGCGCCCAAATGATCCTCAAATTGCTTGAGAGACATGGAGACAGCCGAGGGCGTGCGCTTCAAGGAGGCGGCGGCTTTGGCGAGCGAGCCTGTTTCGGCCACAGCACAGAATGCGCGCAATAGGTCTATTTTGAGTGTCATGAAGGCAATCTTGCAGGCTATGGCGGGTATGTCTAGGCTCGCTTTTGGTCTGGGTCTGCGCGCGCTATGGCTGCGCTTTTTCCCGTGAGGCCTGACGCCTTTTCGCGTCAGCTTTTTTGCCACAATCAGGATTCATCCTGTGTTTTCGGGGGTATGCAGTGAGAATCTCACGTGCTAGCGTCCCAGCATAAAATAAAAACAAGATCGAGGCAGGCAGTAGTGATGGAAACGGGCTTTAAGGGCACGTTCGTTATCTCTTGGCCGCAAATAAAAATAGACGGGCTGGCGCATGCGCCAGTGGTAGACCTGAACGTTGGGGCAACGTGGTCTTGGCAGGGAGACGCTGTGCGCGTTGATGGGCC
>P_2C_Liq_3_UnCtyDRAFT_100071_pt1 | contig 27355 bp, 28 predicted proteins | sample Pon2CUnioCityCA_3_FD_9720 | JGI IMG/M metagenome (IMG submission 9720)
GCATAAAAAAAGCCCCTAAAAAGGGGCTTCATTTATGGATTGGCGCGTGCGGAAGGATTATCTCGGGCTCCTGCCCTCGCCGCTACGCGATGCACTTGCGTGCAATGCTAAATCGTTCCTGACGATTTAGTCGAACCTCTATCGGTTCTCATCCTGTGATATCGCAAGCATAAAAAAAGCCCCTAAAAAGGGGCTTCATTTATGGATTGGCGCGTGCGGAAGGATTCGAACCTCCGACCGCCTGGTTCGTAGCCAGGTACTCTATCCAGCTGAGCTACGCACGCGCTGTAAAAACTTCCAACAAATTGTGACGAACCTACGAAGTTCGGCTTCTTTATTTTACATCTAAAGAAGAAGATGGCGCGTGCGGAAGGATTCGAACCTCCGACCGCCTGGTTCGTAGCCAGGTACTCTATCCAGCTGAGCTACGCACGCGCTGTAAAACTTCTCTACACAATGGCGGAGAGGGAGGGATTCGAACCCTCGGTACGAATTAACGTACGGTTCCTTAGCAGGGAACTGGTTTCAGCCACTCACCCACCTCTCCGTAATGTGGAAGCGCATTCTACTGCACTGAGAATATAAGTCAACGGCAAAAAGTAACAAATACTCGATCAAATGCAAAAAAATGTTATTCGCAGTTTAATCGTCTTTTTTATGAGCATTTTTTTCATTATTCGTGGTTAATTCTGAGTCAACATCATTCTCAGGGTCACCCACTACATCTTCTAACTTCACTTTATCAACGGTTCTAAAAGTATTAATAGGTCCGGAACAAGCATATAAAGCAAATGCTGCAAATAAGACTAATGCAGGTTCTGTCGCGACAACCACAAATATCAACATAACTATCAATAAGGCCACGAAAGGAACCTTACCTGCCCAGTTCAATTCTTTAAAAGAGCTATATTTGAAGTTACTCACCATCAATAGACCACTCAGTCCAGTGATAAGTGCTATTACAATGCTATATTGAGCAGGATCTAAACCATAATCTTGTGCTAACCAAATAAAACCTGCTACCACACCAGCCGACGCTGGACTCGCTAACCCTTGAAAAAAACGCGGATCTGCAATACCCACTTGCGTATTAAATCGAGCTAAACGCAATGCGGCACCAGCTACATATATAAAAGCAGCTAACCATCCCAATTTACCAAAATCTGTCAATCCCCAATTATAAGCAACCAGTGCTGGGGCAACACCAAAAGAGACCATATCCGCCATCGAGTCATATTCTGCACCAAACTCACTCTGTGTATTGGTTATGCGCGCGACTCGTCCATCTAAGCCGTCAAATATCATAGCGATAAATATAGCCACTGCAGCAGCTTCAAACTGATTATTCATTGAGGCAACAACTGCATAAAAACCTGAAAATAGACCTGCGGTTGTCAACAAATTAGGTAGTAAGTAAATCCCTTTCTTAGGTTTCACGTTCATGTTAAATCTCTTTGGTTACATGCTTATAATATACCACAGTGTTTTAATGAATTCAGCATCCCTAACTTGCATCGTGTTCTGCTTGTGACAGTTATCTTTGTTTATACTCGCATAGCGTATTTTTGTTTATCAGTTCTCGATTACGCGACAAATTGAATAGTCATTGCATCATCAACCACATCGACCCGAATGGTCGACTTGTCTTTATCTGTCAATGATAATAATTGTGTTGCAAGTGGATTTTCCAATTCTTGTTGTATAGCTCGTTTCAAAGGACGCGCGCCATACACTGGGTCAAATCCAACACTCGCAATTTTTTCAAGTGCCTGTCCAGAGACTTCCAGTGTAAAACCTTTATCCGCCAAACGCTCACGTAAACCCAGTAACTGAATTTTCGCAATTGATTTGATATGCTCAAGGGCTAATGGATGGAACACCACAATATCATCAACTCGGTTGATAAACTCAGGTCTAAAATGAGTCGCTACAGCATTCATGACTAAGCCTTTCATCTCATCATATTGCGCTGAACCCGACATTTCTTGAATCACATCAGAACCTAAATTCGATGTCATAATCACAACCGTGTTTTTAAAATCTACCGTACGTCCTTGACCATCTGTCAAACGCCCGTCATCGAGCACTTGCAACAGAATATTAAATACATCAGGATGTGCTTTTTCGACTTCATCCAACAAAATTACCGAATAAGGTTTGCGTCTAACGGCTTCAGTCAAATACCCACCTTCTTCATAACCAACATAGCCTGGAGGCGCACCAACTAAGCGAGCTACTGAATGTTTTTCCATAAATTCAGACATGTCAATCCGCACCATAGCCTCACTGCTATCAAACATAAAGTCCGCGAGTGTTTTACATAGTTCAGTTTTACCAACACCTGTAGGACCCAAGAATAAGAATGAGCCTATTGGACGATTCGGATCCGCTAACCCAGCACGTGAACGACGAATTGCATTGGCCACTGCACCTACAGCTTCGTCTTGACCAATTACAGAACTGTGTAACTCTTCTTCCATACGAATCAGTTTATCGCGTTCACCCTCTAACATTTTTGCGACAGGGATCCCCGTCCAACGGGATAGCACATCCGCGATTTCATGTTCGGTAACCTTGTTTTTTACCAAAGTCGTTACAACTTCTTCATCAGAAACAGCGTTTTCTATACGTGCTTCTAACTCAGGGATCCTACCGTATTGAAGCTCTGACATCCGATTTAAATCTCCAGCTCTAGAAGCAATTTCTAGATCTTTACGTGCTTGTTCTAATTCGGCTTTAATTGATTGAGTCCCTTGCAGGGCATCTTTTTCTGACAACCAAATGGTTTCTAATTCTTTGTAGTGCTGCTCAGCGGATTCTCTTTCAATTTCAATGATTTCCAAACGTTTGATACTTGCTCCATCCGACTCTTTGGATAAGGCTTGCTCTTCTAGTTTCAATTGAATAATACGACGCTCTAATTTATCCATTTCTTCTGGTTTAGAATCAATTTGTAAACGAATGCTAGACGCTGCTTCATCAATTAAATCGATCGCTTTATCGGGAAGTTGGCGGTCCGAAATATATCGTGACGAAAGGCTAGCAGCTGCCACAATAGCTGGATCGGTAATATCTACTGAATGATGTAATTCATAACGTTCTTTCAAGCCTCGTAAGATAGCAATGGTGTCTTCTACTGTAGGTTGATCAACCAAGACTTTTTGAAAACGCCGTTCTAAAGCAGCATCTTTTTCAATGTATTGACGATACTCATCTAGCGTAGTAGCTCCAACACAGTGTAACTCACCTCGCGCTAAGGCTGGCTTTAGCATATTCCCAGCATCCATCGCACCGTCACCTTTCCCAGCACCGACCATTGTGTGTAATTCATCAATAAAGAGAATCACATTGCCTTCTTCTTTTGCCAGCTCATTCAAAACAGCCTTAAGACGCTCTTCAAATTCGCCTCGATACTTGGCTCCCGCAATTAATGCGCCCATATCCAAAGATAAAACACGTTTGTGTTGGAGGCCTTCTGGTACTTCACCGTTTACAATGCGCTGAGCCAGACCTTCTGCTATCGCAGTTTTACCTACACCAGGCTCACCAATTAACACTGGGTTATTTTTGGTCCGACGTTGCAATACTTGAATGGTGCGACGAATTTCATCATCACGACCAATTACAGGGTCTAAAGCACCTTGCTCAGCGCGTTCAGTTAAATCAGAGGTATATTTATCAAGAGCTTCTCGAACATCTTCTGCATTTTGATCCGTCACGGCTAATCCATTACGCACTTCATTAATGGCATGTGAGATATTCTCTATCGTTGCTCCTACATTTTTCAAGACAGCAGCGACGCGGGCATGCGACTGCACGGCAGCAAGGATAAATAATTCAGAAGAAATAAATTTATCTTGAAATTGCTGAGCCTGTTTGTCACACATATTGAGTAATTGAACCGTATCTTTACTCAATTGCACATCACCTCCAGTACCTTGAACTCGAGGGAGTTTTTCAATCGTTTCGGAAAGCGCAGAACGAAGAGCGTTAAGATTTACCCCAGCTTCTTTTAAAACCGTGCGTACAGATCCGCCCGTTTGATTTAACAAAGCGGTAATAACATGTTCAGGCTCGATGTATTGATGATCACGACCCACTGCTAATGATTGGGCATCTGAGATCGCAGTCTGAAATTTTGTAGTCAATTTTTCTAATCGCATAGTACATTTCCATCATTAGATTACGATAAACTTACTAATTAAATAGGTACTATGCCGAGCTTTTTCAACGTTTACTTAGTATTGACTTATCAGTTGGTTGATTTAAATCAACTAATAGGAAAATTATCGCAGTCCTGATGCGACTGTAAAATGGTTATATAAAAAAGGCTGGCAAAGCCAACCTTTATTAAAGCATTTATTTAAAATCAGTGAATTAATCTAAATCCAGACCATGCTCTGCAGTATCTTCACGAACCGCTGCTAATAATGCGACAAAATCATCAGGCAATGGTGCTTTAAACGTTAGCCAATCTTCAGTAATTGGGTGTGAGAACGATAATTGTGCTGCGTGTAATGCTTGACGTTTAAAACCTCTTAACGCACCCATGAATGCTTCTGAAGCAGCTTTTGGCATCCGTGGTCGACCACCATACAACTGATCACCAACTAAAGAATGACGGATATGTGCCATGTGTACGCGAATCTGATGCGTCCGGCCACTTTCAAGTTTTTTTTTTTTTTTTTTTTAATGTGTTGTTGCTTCTTTGCCCGTCTCTCGAACTGCCATTGCTGTTCGTTTTGATGGGTGACGGCCGATGGGTTCATCGACCATGCCACCGGCAACCATAGTTCCAGTGACTAAAGCTTCATATTCACGGCTCATGACACGCGTTTGTAATTGCTCTACTAAATAAGTTTGCGCCAGCAACGTTTTGGCAACGACCATAAGACCAGTGGTGTCTTTATCCAAGCGATGTACAATGCCCGCCCGAGCTACAGTTTCGATTTCAGGACAATGTGCTAACAATGCATTTAGGACCGTACCATCAGAGTTACCTGCACCGGGATGGACAACCAAACCAGCGGGTTTGTTGATTACTAATACATGCTCATCTTCAAAGACGATATCTAACTCAATGTCCTGAGCAACATTTTGTACTTGTACTGCCACTTCTGCATGGATATCAACCTGCTCATGTCCCAAAACTTTATGTCTGGCAACGGTTACTACTTGGCCGTCTAACTGAACATAACCCGCTAAAATCCATTCTTTTAGCTTACTTCTCGAATATTCAGGGAACAAATCGGCAAGAACTTGATCTAAACGTCTATCAAACTGCGTTTGATCAATAATACCAGTAAGTGTGATGTGTTGTGATTGTGATGCTGATTCAGACATAATTAACTATATACAAAAAATATTTTTTAATTATATCAGTTTCCTTACAAAGGTGTGTAATAATACAAACATTGATTAAAAAGTATAAGCAAAGAACATCCGATTATAATGCGGAGTTCCCAATAACAAAGGTTTTATTCATGAAAAAACAACTTCTCGCATGGTCAATGACCAGCCTCGTTTTCCTTGGCGGTTGTTCAACCACAGAAGAAGATAAGATTGCTCAGGTAAAATTACAAGGTCCTGAAGCAAGCTATCAAGAAGCTAAAAATGCAATGAAGAATGGAAATTTTAATGGCGCTGCTGAAATGTTAAGTGCGTTAGATTCCCGCTACCCTTTTGGTGCTTTATCCTTACAAATCCAGCTCGATCTGATTTATTCATATTATAAAGCAGGTGATAGTGCTCAAACGCTAGCGACAATAGACCGTTTTATCCGCTTGAATCCAAATCACAAAGACGTTGATTATGCGTATTACATGCGTGGATTAACCAATATGGAGAGTGAGAGTAACCTCTTCCAAGATTTATTGAATATTGACCGTTCTGACCGTGATCCTTCTCAGTCAAAAGAAGCCTTCAATGACTTTCGTAGACTGATTGATAAATTTCCCGATAGTAAATATGCCAAAGATGCCAAGCAACGTATGGTTTTTATCAAAGACCGTTTAGCTAAGTATGAAGTAGCTATTGCCCGTTTTTATATGCGTCGCGAAGCTTACGTTGCAGCGGCTAATCGGGGACAGTACGTGATTGAGTATTATAGTGATACAGCACAAGTACAACCAGCATTAGAAATTATGGTTGCGGCGTATGAGCAGTTAGGTCTGGATGAACTAAAAAACAATGCGATTAAAATCCTTAAATTAAACTATCCAGATAGTGAGTTTATCTAACCCTTTTTATTTTCTTGGACAATGTGTATAGCCTATCTTTAGTAAAATCTTGCACAAAAAAAAGGATAACTATCAAAGTTATCCTTTTTTATTTAAAGTTAATTGCACTACTTAAAGAACAAATGACTAAATGGATTCAGTAATCGCGCTAATCCAGACGTGAAGTGCAAAGGTTCATCTACAATAGAAAAAACCAAGCAACCATCCTTATTATTTGAATGAGGTGAATGAATATGTTCATTATCCATAACCAAGAAATCACCTGAATCATAATCTGCAAGACCATCGGAGAATTCACCATTAACTACAAGCGTGAGTTCATTACCGCGGTGTGTATGTTCCGGAACTTGGCCACCATTTTCCATAAAAATAAAGTGCGCAGCGCCTGCATTACCTATATCTACTGGAGCTTGCCAAACTTTCCCAAGTAACTTTGACCAGTTACCTGTGTTTCGCACATAACGGCGTAAAGGCCTTGGTACATCAAAAAAACGACCATCTAATTCAATTTTTGGGATAATCGTTGGTCGAGTATCAATCATCGGCTTCGCAGTAATTTCTGCCAGCATTTTTTCAAATGCAGGATCAGTCATTTCGTGAGCGGCAATATTTTCGATGTCTTGCGAGAGTTCTAAGGTAACTTCGTCAACGCTTTCTTGGCATTGTGAACACATGTCACAATGAGCAGATACTACGAGCGCCAATGCAGAAGAGATATTTCCTTCGGCATACTGACGTAACTGCTTGTCAGTGGGGTGAAAATTAATCATTATCTTCTAACATATCCTTCAATCGCTGCAATGCGAGTCGAGTTCTACTTTTAACCGTTCCCAAGGGAATCGATAGTTGGTCAGCGACTTCTTGCTGCGACTTGCCATCTATATAAATGGCTTCTATTACTGAACGTTGCTTATCCGGTAAATTGTTAAACAACTGTCCAACTTGCTCCGATTGTTAAACAACTGTCCAACTTGCTCTAACGTAATCTGTTCATCCAACGGAACTTCATTTTGGTCTGCTGTGGTTTCACACAAAATAGGCCATAGGTCGTCTGAACAAATATCTTCTTTTCTGTTTTGAAGTTTGCGTAACATATCAAAACGTATGTTACGTGCGATAGTGAAAATCCATGTTGAAGGTGAGCCTTTTTCCACATTAAATAAATGCGCTTTTTGCCACACGTTTGACATTGTATCTTGGACTAATTCCATAGCTAATGCTTCATTGCCCATTTGTTTAAGGGCATATGATCTCAATCTAGGAGCAAAATAACCAAATATTTTTGCATAAGACCGCTTACATCTTTCGGATGCAACAGCAACTAGGTACTGCGACATCTCATTCGCGCATTCTTTTGGCTTGCTGGTGGTACTTTTACTATTTTCCAATGCAATTCCAACGAGCATAGCGGATCCCTTTAATTATGACACATGTAATTATTACGTAAGGGAACCTGTTAAGATCAGTTCTTACTCTACCAGTCCTGAAAGATATTGTACAATTTTGGAGCAATCATTTTCTTGTAGGAACTCTTGCTTCTTTTCGGCATCCACGGGTAATAATTCTAACCAGCGATTGATCACCCATATAGGGTCATCAAAATTAGTGGTTTCGTACATGCTACTTACCTCAGGGTAACGCTTAAAGATTTCTTCGAGCTTTTTGTCCATCGGATATAGCAAATCTTTCGTAGCTGTGAACTCCCATGGCGCAGTCATTTCACATTCGCCAACGCGTAAACCATCGGATTCGGTTTGAATATTTGTGATCCGCACACAACGCTCACCTTCAACCGTAACACCCAACAAACCATCATCAAGCATGTTAAAATCTACAACGTTAACATAGGTACCAATAGGGTAAATATGTTCGTTAAGTTCTTTATCACCTTGGGAGTTAAGCATACATATAACAAACCCAGATTCTGATGCACATGCTTCCTTAACCATTCGGGTATAACGTTGTTCAAAAATACGCAGCGACATTCTGCCTCCAGGGAGGACATGAGCTGACAATGGGAATAAAGGAAGTGTAACCACAATAATTGACCTAAGTAACTTATATACCTACCTTATTACGATATCTGTGCGAATTCAGATTAAAAAAAAGATGTTTTTTTATATGATCTTACTAGTATTTATAGCAGTAAATATTATTATGTATTAAAGTGTAACGAAAATATGACAGTTATAGATAATTTCAAGAAATTTTACAGCCATTTAGGCCTAGACGACTTACCATTACTCAAAGAGATTTATTCTGACGACGTCGTTTTAGTTGACCCTGTAGGCACGCATTGTGGCCTTTCCCAAGTCACCGAGTATTTTACACATTTACTTAGCAATAACGATCAATGTAAATTTGTGATCCATACCATCGGCAAAGTGGAAAGTACAAGTGCCGAACTATATTCAGTTACATGGACGATGTCCTTTGCTACATCAGCACTAAAACGCGGACAAACCATACACGTTGACGGTATGTCACAATTAAATGTTTTAGATAACAAAATTGTTCATCACCAAGATTATTATGATTTAGGACAAATGGTGTATGAACACATCCCTCTTTTAGGGTCACTCGTAAAAAAAATCAAAAACAGGTTACGAAAGTGAAAAAGCTCTTAATAACCGGTGCGACATCAGGAATTGGTGAGGCTGTGACAAAGCTTGCGGCTCAACGAAATTACCATGTTATTGCGTGTGGTCGAAATGCGGATAAGTTATCCGAATTAGCTCAATTACCAAATGTGGAAACTTGTTGTTTCGACGTCACGGACCAAGCAGCAACAGCTAGAGCGCTAAGTTCGCTGCAATGCGATATTGCGTTATTAAATGCTGGAACTTGCGAATATGTTGATGTATCAAATATTGAACCAAATATGTTTGAACGTGTATTTGCGGCAAATGTTTTTGGGGTAATGAATGTCGTTGCTGCCTTACTTCCTAATTTACAAGCAGGCAGTAAATTAGTGTTCGTCGAAAGTTTAGCCCGCTTATTTCCTTTTCCTCGAAGTGAAGCCTATGGCGGAAGTAAAGCGGCCTTACATTACATAGCAAAAAGCTTAGCTGTTGATTTATCTGACCAAGGAATAAAAGTACAAACAGCAGCACCAGGATTTGTCAAAACACCATTAACCGATAAAAATGATTTTGATATGCCTATGTTGATCAGTGTTGAAGAAGCGGCTAACGATATTTTAAGTGGGATTGCATCTAATAAAGCTAGTTTTTATTTTCCAACTCGTTTTAGTCTGCTGTTGCGCATACTACATCTTTTACCTGAAGGTATTCAGCATCGTATCGCATTAAAAATGCGCCAAAAGTAAGCAAACGAATTTTTGTCATAATCCATACGCTTGGCTATGACGTAATCTATAAAAAATATTAAAAGCAGATATATATGAAAAAAATAGCCATTATTGGCACCGGAATCGCAGGCTTAACCAGTGCTTATCTACTTAATAAAAAGCACGATATTACGGTATTCGAAGCGAATGATTACATTGGTGGACATACAGCAACCAAAGACGTGACGGTAAATGGTAAAGAATATGCCATTGATACAGGTTTTATCGTTTTCAACGATTGGACGTATCCCAATTTTAACAAGCTAATGAATATCTTAGGGGTTAATGCTCAGCCCACAGAAATGAGTTTTAGTGTAAAAAATCATGCCCAAAATTTAGAGTACAATGGCAATACTCTAAATTCTCTGTTTGCTCAGCGAAGAAATATTTTGCGTCCCCGTTTTTGGCGCATCGTTCGTGATATTTTAAAATTTAATAAACTTTGCAAATCCGATGATGCTGTAAAACATGCCGAAACAGGCATGACGCTGTATGATTACATTCAACATCACAATCTGAGTACTGACTTTTCGCAAAATTACATCTTACCGATGTGCGCTGCTATCTGGTCAATGACCTTAGAAGATTCTAAGTCATTTCCACTGACCTTCTTTTTACAATTTTTCAATAATCATGGTTTGCTCAATATTACAGATCGTCCACAGTGGTATACCATTATTGGTGGTTCTAGAGAATATATTGCTCCTTTAACAGAAAGTTTTAAGGATAAAATTAAATTAAACACACCTGTTTCTCGAGTCATTAAACAAGCTGGAGTGTTCCATGTCACTGCCAATGAACACACCGAAGTCTTTGACGAAGTCATTTTTGCTTGTCACTCAGACCAGGCTTTATCGATGCTTGCCGAGCCTACTGCTACGCAAAAAGCTATTTTGGGTGATATTGGTTATGCCATGAATGAAGTCGTTTTACATACAGACACTTCAGTACTACCGAAGCGTCCGCTTGCCTGGGCCAGTTGGAACTACTTAATCAAAGGTGAACCTGGTGAAGAAAATGCACCGGCATCGCTAACCTATAATATGAATATTTTACAACGTCTGCAAAGCGATACGACTTTCTGCGTAACCTTAAATAATACAGACGCTTTGGACCCAGACAAAATCTTAGGTAAGTTTCACTATGCGCACCCGCAATTTAGCCCAACGATGGTAGCAGCTCAAAACCGTCGCGATGAAATTAATGCGGAAGGTCAAGGTTATTTCTGTGGCGCTTATTGGTACAACGGTTTTCATGAAGATGGTGTTCGCAGCGCACTTGATGTATGCCAACGTTTTGGTCTGGAACTCTAGTGTCTAATAATCTTGAAAGTGCCATTTATCGAGGTGAAGTATTACATCAACGCTTTACCCCTACCCAGCATAAATTTGTCTATGACATCTACCTGTTTTGGTTAAAACTATCAGAAGTTGATCAGGTAGCGAATATCGATGGGTTTAATATCGGCCGNAAAGGTGTACTTGAGTTTCGTCGCAGTGATTATATCTCACCTGATATCAGTGATATGAGTACTGCAGTCCTAGACAAAGCCAATACATTGAGGTCTGAGTTAGGAATAGCCGATAAAAAGGTAATTACTGGTGAAGTATTTTTTATGGGACAGCCTCGCATGCTGGGCCTATATTTCAGTCCAGTAAACTTTTATTTCATAAAAACAGATGGCGTATTCACCTATATGCTAGCGGAAGTGAGTAATACCCCTTGGCATGAAAGGCATTATTACTTGGTAGATTTAATTGAACAAGCAGATACCGATAAAGTATTTCATGTAAGCCCATTTAACCCCATTGATATGGTTTATAAATGGCGCATATCAGAACCTGCTGAACAATTTAATCTGCAACTTAGCTGCCACAAAGAGACCAAACATATGACGGCAGGTTTACGTTTGCAAAGGCATACACTCAATGCAAAAAATCTGGCAACAGCCAAAAAAGCCATTCCCAGTATGACTTTTAAAACGGTGATCGGAATTTATTGGGAAGCCGTAAAATTATTTATTAAACGCACACCGTTCTATGGTCATCCAGGTTCGTTGCGCAATGAAATCACACAACCCAAGGATTAATCCTATGTCTCAAGCAGAAGAAGCTATCATTCAACAGGACGCAGGTTCCTTAGCGGATCGCTGGGCTAAAAACGCTTTTTTAAGTGTCGTTAAATACCTTCCAGATGGTCATTTAACCGTTACAGAAAATGGNGTACTTATTGGTACTTTTGGCAAAGAAGAAAGCGACCTACACGCCGAGGTCAACATTTTACATGTTCGGGCCTATCGCAAATTATTACTCGGGGGCAGTGTTGCCTCGGGTGAGACCTTTATGGAGGGATTGTGGAACAGTCCTGATGTGACAAATGTTATTCGTGTATTTGCTCGTAATTTACCCGTTTTAGATCGCTGGGAAGCGCGTTTTAAGTGGCTAATGTGGCCCATCAATAAGGTACAACACTTTGCCAACCGCAATTCAGTCACTCAAGCACGTAAAAATATTCAAGCACACTATGACTTAGGCAACGACCTCTATACTGAGTTTTTAGATAAATCTATGATGTACTCTGCAGCGATTTATCCGCATAGTGAAGCAACCCTTGCAGAAGCTCAACAAACTAAGTTACAGACCATTTGTGAAAAGTTACAACTTACCCCAGAGGATCACTTAATTGAAATTGGTACTGGTTGGGGTGGCCTAGCAGTTTATGCTGCTAAAAATTTCGGTTGTAAAGTTACCACAACGACCATTTCAGATGAGCAATACGCTTGGGCAGAAGAGTGGGTTGCCAAAGAAGGTTTACAAGATAAGGTGACCCTGTTGAAAAAAGACTATCGAGTACTGACAGGTAAATACGACAAATTGGTATCTATTGAAATGATTGAGGCTGTGGGTAAAGAGTATTTACCCAGTTTCTTCAAGAAATGTGATGAGTTACTAAAACCCAAAGGATTAATGGTTTTACAAGCTATTACCATCGATGATCGTCGTTATGATAGCTACAGCAAAAACGTAGATTTTATCCAGAAGTATATTTTTCCTGGTGGTTTTTTACCGTCACAATTCGTGTTGAATAAGTGTGTCAAAAAATATACCGATATGAGTATTCGCGATTTACATGATATCGGCTTAGATTATGCTCAAACACTACTTCATTGGCATGAAGAGTTCTTAGATAATATGGAGAACTTAAAACAAAAAGGCTATGACGAAAGATTCGCCAGAATGTGGCAGTTTTACCTGAACTATTGTGAGGGAGGTTTCCGGGAAAGAACGATCTCGACGGTACAATTAGTATTAGGTAAAAGCGCGCATATTAACGACTTAGAGTTTCGTTAGTAAATAGTTCATAATTTAAGACAAATCCAAACATCCACCCTATAAAAACTAGGTACTACTCTCGTAGACCTAGTTTTTTTGTGTCCATTTATCGCACTATAAAATGATATCCTCAAGACGGTTAAATTAATCCACAAAAGTTTTGTATGCTGAATTCGAAATATCTGAATAAATATCTGCGCTAAAACCAGACAAACGTACCCATCTTTAAATAAAATTGATATTATATTCACCAACAATTTATAAGGAAAACATATGTCTGATTCTGCTGAGTTAAACTTTGAACAAGCGATGCAACAACTTGAATCTATTGTACAGCAAATGGAACAAGGTGAATTGCCACTGGCAGATGCACTAGCAAAGTTTGAAGAAGGTATCAAACTTGCTCGTACCAGTCAGACAATGTTAAAAAATGCAGAACAAAAAGTACAAATACTTTCTTCAGACCATATGAACTTGGCTGATTTTCCGAAGTAATATGAGTACTATCCAAGAATCACAAGCCAAATATGTAAACATTACGGATGCTTATTTAGAACAGCAACTTGCTGTTTTGCCTAATTTACCTTCACAGTTGATTGATGCCATGCGCTATGCGCTGCTAAGTCAGGGTAAAAGAGTGCGTCCGTTGTTAATCGGCTTAGTGAGTGAAGTATTAGATGTGCCCCTCAATAAAGCTTTGCCGGTAATGGCAGCGATTGAATGTATTCATGCTTACTCACTAGTACATGATGATTTACCAGCTATGGATGACGATGATTTGCGTCGTGGGCAACCAACCTGTCACAAAAAATTCCCAGAAGGGATTGCAATTTTAGTCGGCGATGCTTTACAAACAATGGCCTTTGACATCATTATGCACGCTGAAGAGTTAGATGATCACTCCAAAGTACGTTGCGCTCAGATATTAACACGTGCCGCGGGATTCCATGGTATGTGTGGTGGTCAGGCAATCGATCTAGATGCTACAGATATGCGTATTGATCTAGAAAAGCTTACCCTACTGCATAATTTAAAAACCGGTGCATTATTGAATGCTTGTATCGATTTCGTAATAGCGTTAAGCCCAGATATACCCTTGGCACATAAAAATGCTCTACAACAATATAGTAAAGCTGTTGGACTGGCTTTCCAAGTCCAAGACGATATTTTAGACGTCACCAGTGATAGTGTGACGTTAGGAAAACCATCTGGTTCGGATGTGGATCTAAACAAATCCACCTTCCCTGCCTTACTCGGTTTACAAGAAGCACAGCTGTTTTGTGAAACGTTATTAGATAACGCACTGACTGCTTGTGCGAAATTACCCTACAATACGCAAGGACTTCAGGATTTTGCTAAATATATCATCCAGCGTAAACATTAAATAATTAGAAAAAAATGACCTTAAATATAGAACAGTACCCACTTCTTGCATTGGCCAATAACCCTGAAGAACTCAGGTCGTTACCAAAGCAAAATTTACCGGAATTATCCGCGCAATTGCGTCAGTACTTATTAGCGTCTGTAAGCCAATCAAGTGGCCATTTTGCATCAGGCTTGGGTACAGTTGAATTAACTGTAGCCCTGCACTATGTATATAACACACCCTTTGATCAGTTGGTGTGGGATGTAGGTCACCAAGCATATCCGCATAAAATATTAACCGAACGCCGTGACCGCATGGCAACCATTCGTCAAAAAGGTGGCTTACACCCTTTCCCATGGCCCCCTGAAAGCCCTTATGATACTTTTGCTGTTGGCCACTCTTCAACATCAATAAGTGCGGCTTTAGGTATGTCAATTGCTGCTGAAAAAGAAGGTCAAAATCGCAAGACAGTAGCGGTTATCGGTGATGGAGCATTGACTGCTGGGTTAGCCTTTGAGGCACTGAATCACGGTGGTGATATTGGTAAAGACATGGTGGTTATTTTAAATGATAACGAAATGTCCATTTCTGAAAACGTCGGGGCCTTAAATAGCCATCTGGCGCGTCTGTTAACTGGTTCATTTTATAATACTATTCGCGATGGTAGTAAAAAGGTTTTAAGTACTGTGCCACCATTGAAAGAGTTTGCTTCGCGTGCTGAAGAACATATTAAGGGCATGGTTGTGCCTGGTACCATTTTTGAGGAACTAGGTTTTACATATATCGGTCCAATTGACGGTCATGATGTCACTGGTATGGTAGATACTTTAAAAAATATGCGTAACATCGAAGGGCCACAGATTTTACACGTCGTCACCAAAAAGGGGAAAGGCTACGATCTAGCAGAACGTGATCCCATTAAATTTCACGCGGTGCCAAAGTTTAACCCTGAGGACCAAAGCCTACCAAAAAGTAAACCATCTAGCCCAAGCTATTCCTCTATTTTCGGTGAATGGTTATGTGATATGGCACAACAAGATCCAACGTTGATGGCCATTACCCCAGCCATGCGTGAAGGCTCTGGCATGGTGGAATTTTCACAAGCTTATCCTGAACAATATTTTGATGTGGCGATTGCTGAACAGCACGCAGTGACATTAGCTGCTGGTATGGCAACACAAGGCTTGAATCCTGTAGTGGCAATTTATTCTACATTTTTACAACGAGCATATGACCAGCTGATCCATGATGTGGCACTACAAAATTTACCCGTGCTCTTTGCTATTGATAGAGCTGGGTTAGTCGGTGCGGATGGCCCAACTCACCAAGGCGCATTTGATATCAGTTTCTTGCGCTGTATCCCGAATATGGTCATTATGACACCTGGTGATGAAAATGAATGTCGTCAAATGTTATACACAGGACATAAGTTATCTACACCAGCTGCCGTTCGCTATCCTCGTGGTGGTGGTTTAGGTGCGGAAATTAAAAACGATATGACTGAAATTCCACTTGGTCAGTCTCGTACACTGCGCCATGCTGGCCCCACTGCTAATAACAAAGTTGCTATACTGAATTTTGGGACGCTATTACCAGAAGCTATCAAAGCTGCTAAGACATTGGATGCAACGTTAATCGATATGCGCTTTGTCAAACCTCTCGATACAGGAGCTGTAGACCAAGCCGTTGCCGAACACGATGTTTTGATTACCTTAGAAGATGGGGCTATTAAAGGTGGTGCAGGAACTGAGGTTGGTGAATACCTGTTCGAATCACAGCAATTTACTAAGTTATTACAATGCGGTTTGCCTGATGCCTTTATTATGCAAGGCACTCAAAGTGAAATGTATGCAGAGTTAGAAATTGATGGTGCAGGTATTGTAAAACAGCTAGAACGTTTTTTAGCTAAAGCCCAAAACGAACCACAGTAGACTAAAATCAACAGAACTAAAGCAGTATGAGTAAATACTGCTTTTTAAAATATCATAACACTTAAAACTAGATATACATGCAGTAAAACTGCGGTAACAAGACCCGCAAGAATATCATCAGCCATAATTCCTAAACCACCTTTCATAGCTTTATCTAGCCGTCCTATCAGCCAAGGTTTTTGAATATCGAGCCAACGAAAGAGAATGAAGCCAATTAATAAGGTGTCCCAAGACAATGGAACAAAGATAAACGCACAAAACATGCCCGCAATTTCATCCCAAACAATACTGCCATGATCGTGAACTCCCATATCATAAGCTGTTTTATCACAGACCCATATACCTATCACGGAGACCAATATCGCTAAAACTACGAACCACCATGTTTGGGTATTTGAAAGTAAGAGTAATAATGGAATCGCAACAAAAGAGCCAAAAGTGCCTGGCGCTTTGGGTGCCAAACCTGAACCAAAACCCAGAGCAAGAAAGTGTACCGGGTTTAACAGACTGACTTTATCGCGTAATACTTTATCCATGTAAGGGTATCTCATGCTGATAAGCAGATGCTTGGGAAAGGTATTCTTGGTTATTCAATCTCAAATGCAACTCACCGTCACCTGTCATTTTGCCAATTTCTGTAATCGGTAAATTGATGTTTTGCATGGCAGTTTTTACTTCTTCGACTTTATTTTCAGGGACTGTAAACAGTAGTTCATAGTCATCGCCGGCACTTAAAGCGAGCTCAATTGCATATTCAGGTGTAACTAGAGTCAGTAACTCATCAGAAATAGGTAATACACCAACATTTATGCATGCTCCGCAGTTAGATGCTTTCATTATGTGACGAATATCACCAATAAGACCATCAGAAATATCAATACAACTGCTAACCTTACGACGCAGAGTTGTACCCGCTAACACCCTTGGTGTAGGTCTATTATGACGCGCTAATAAATAACTGGCAGGAATACTGTCTAGGGAAATACATTGTTCAGCGAATGTATCTTTTAATAATGCAAGCCCCGCTCCTGCGTCCCCCAATGTACCTGTGACAAATATCGTATCACCAGGACGGGCTTGGCAACGTTTTATGACACTTTGTGTCGGTACAAAACCTTGTGCTGTTATAGTGATACTCAGTGGCCCCTGCGTTGTATCACCGCCGATTAAATTAATCGAGTAATATTCACATAGACGCGCAAAAGAATCGGCGAACTCACTAAGCCAATCATCATTTGTATTTGGGAGTGTCAAAGCTAAGCTTACCCATGCAGGGGTTGCTCCCATTGCAGCTAGGTCACTTAAATTTACAGCAAGTGCTTTATGAGCAATATCAGTAGGACTTGTTTCAGGTAAAAAGTGAATACCACTCACTAAGGTGTCAGTAGTTGTAGCTAGGAGCTGGTTCTCAGGAACTTGGGTAATAGCACAATCATCACCCACACCGACTAGAACATCTCGGCGTGGTTGAGTTTGATTAGTGAAGTATTGCTCAATAATTGAGAATTCTTGCATAGGGGATTAGGATAGTTCGTGTTTACGAAGGGTCTTAACAGCTTTATCCAAGACGCCATTAATGAATTTGTGGCTTTCTTCCGCACCAAAATTTTTGGCTAATTCAATTCCCTCATTAATGATGACTTTATAAGGCACATCAATACGAGAGACTAATTCGTATGTAGAGATCCGTAAAATAGCTTTCTCGATAGGATCAAGCTCTTCTGGTAGACGCCCTAAATACGGTTTCATCGTAATATCTAAGTGTTCAACTTGTTTCACGACTTCGCGAAATAACTCTTGAAAATATGGCATATCAACTTTTGCCATATTGTTAGTCGTTGCAAGGTGTAACTCAATACCTGACACGTCATTACCTGACATCTGCCATGAATATACACCCTGTAAAGCTAGCTCACGCGCCTTGCGACGCGCAGCTGGTTTCATTGCAGATTGGCTCACTTAGTTGCCTCTTCAATAGCACTCACAACATTGACCATTTCCAGTGCACCTAAAGCAGCTTCTGCACCTTTGTTACCGGCTTTTGTACCAGAACGCTCAATTGCTTGTTCGATGCTATCCGTGGTTATCACACCAAAGGAAACCGGAATGCCGTAATCTAAGGATACTTGAGCAAGACCTTTATTACATTCGCCAGCAACAAAATCAAAGTGTGGTGTACCACCTCGAATGACTGCACCTAATGCAATAATGGCATCATAACCACCTTTAGCTGCTAACTTTTTAGCAACTAATGGTAATTCATACGCGCCAGGAACACGCACCAATGTGACATCTTCGTCACTAACTTCACCATGACGCTCTAGCGCATCTAGTGCACCTTCTAATAAACTTTCAACAACAAAGCTATTAAAACGAGAAACAACTATCGCAAATTTTTTGCCTGTTGCTCTGATATTACCTTCAATTACTTGCATATCTCATGTCCTGTAAAATTTAACGCGACGAATTATAGCACAAAAATACGAGGTTACCTTGCTTAACTCTCTTAAAAATCGCTGATGTATTCAACAACCTCTAAACCATAGCCCGATAAGCCAGAATACTTAACGGGTTTGGATAATAATTTCATTTTCTGCACACCCAGGGAGACCAGTATTTGACTACCAACACCTACCGTTCTAGAAGAACCTTGCCATGCTTTACCTGTCGCAACTGAGCCACTATCTTCAGCTGAATATTGACGGACTTGACCAATAATATCTTCTTTAGCTCCTAATAAAACCAGCACACCGCCATCTTTGGCAATCCGTTTCATGGCTTGTGGCAACCCCATGGAGCGATTGACACCACGGGTACTACCTAACAAATCTGAAAACGTATTGTGTAAGTGCACACGTACAGTCGTTGGTGTATCTTTACTAATATCGCCTTTAACTAACGCAAAATGTACCTGCTCATCAATCACGTCTTTGTAAGTGACTAACTCAAACTCGCCGTGCTCAGTCGGGAGGGAACAACGCGCTACTTCTTCAATACTGGTTTCGTTTAGATTGCGGTATTCAATCAAATCAGCAATCGTACCGATTTTTAAATCATGTTTTTTAGCAAATTCTTCGAGCTCTGGGCGACGTGCCATAGTGCCATCATCATTGAGAATTTCGACAATGACAGAGGCCGGTTCACAACCTGCTAAACGGGCTAGATCGACGCCTGCTTCAGTGTGGCCAGCACGATTTAACACCCCACCTTCTTTAGCGATTAATGGGAAAATGTGCCCAGGTTGCACAATATCTTCAGCCACTGCATCGGGATTTACCGCAGCTAGAATTGTTGTCGCTCTATCCGCCGCAGATATACCAGTAGTAACACCTGTTGCAGCCTCAATTGACACCGTAAAGTTCGTTGAAAACTGTGCGGCATTTTTATCGACCATTAGCGGTAGTTTTAGAGTGCGACAACGTTCTGCAGTCATTGGTAAACAGACTAAACCGCGCGCATGNGTCACCATGAAGTTAATCGCCTCTGGTGTCACGTGTTGTGCAGCCATAATAAGATCACCTTCATTCTCGCGATCTTCATCATCCATCAAAATGACCATTTTACCTTGGCGAATGTCTTCTATAATTTCTGTAGGGGAATGAAACGACATATTTTATTATTTCCTGTTGAGGTAACCATTTTCAGCTAGAAAAGCCATGCTGATATCGGATTTTTGTTCAGTTTTTTTGCCTGTCATCAAGCGCTCTAAGTAGCGCGCGATAACATCGACTTCTAAATTTACTTTGGTGCCAGCCCCATAATGCCCAATGATAGTTTTTTCTAAAGTATGCGGAATTAACCACAACATAAATTCGTCACCTTTCACTTCATTCACGGTCAAACTTACACCATCTACCGTAATTGAGCCTTTATGGGCAATATAGTGTGCAATGTCATCGGGCATTTTGACCCAAACTTCAATGTATTTTTGCTGGTCAATAATACGAGAAATTTCACCCACACCATCTACATGACCTGAGACAATGTGTCCACCAAAACGACTAGTGGGTAACATTGCTTTTTCAAGGTTTACCGACATTCCTTCGTGGTAGTCAGCAAACCCAGTATATTTGATGGTTTCTTGGGATACATCGGCACAGTAGTAATTTGTACCAAATTCAACGACAGTTAAACATACGCCATTTGTAGCAATTGAGTCGCCAAGTGCAACATCATGCATGTCTAATGTAGGACAATCTATTTTTAAACGAATGTCTGAACCACTGTTTTGTAAGCTAGCAATTGTGCCAACTGCTTCAATTATACCGGTAAACATTGTGTCTCCCTATGCCAAAACCAATTTGGTTAACTCATAATGAGTAACCCAAATCGTTATACATTTTGTTGAGTTTAGTTTTTTCTGTCTTTTTGGACTAACAGAACATGTTTTATATCAGTCCCTACCGTTGTTACTGATTGGGTCGAGAGTTTAATACTACGTGTCAAACTCTCTAAAGTACTAATTCCAAATGCGCTTTGTGCACTTGCCCCCAAAATAATCGGAGCTTGATAAATGATAAGTTCATTCACTAAATTAGCGTCTAACAAAGCGCCAACAAGTTGTGGCCCAGCTTCTACCCAAACGGCATTAGCAGGTGTACGTGCAATATGGTCTAGAACATTACCTAAATCACATTGCCCAGAAATACTTCGACTAACTAGTTGGTAATTCGCATTCCCGTAAAGACTGTTGAGGTTTTCCTGTACGCCAAACACGGTTGTTGTACTTCGCATGATAGTTGCTTGTGAGCCCAAACGTTGTTTTGAATCGACAATAAAGCATGCAGGTTGTTGTAGATGGACATGTGCTTCTTGTTGTACAAGAGTCTCTACAACATGCAGGGGAAGCTCGGCACTGCGCACGTTCATACTGGGGTTATCAGTAAGGACTGTATCTGCACCGGTGAGTATTGCATCGTATTGGGCGCGATAAGCTTGTACATCTCGACGTGCCTCGTTACTGGTTATCCACTGGCTTTGCCCATTCGCGAGCGCTATTTTACCATCTAAAGACATACCTAACTTTACGGTCACCCAAGGACGGTGCTGAGTCGCACGGTATAGAAAATGCCGATTCAAAGAGGTGGCAGCTTTCTCTAAACAACCTACTTCGACAGTTATTCCAGCATTTTGTAAACGAGTAATCCCCTTTCCTGATACTTCGATAAAGGGATCTTGCATAGCAATAATAACTTTGGCGACGTTTGCTTTTATGAGCGCATCTGCGCATGGACCCGTACGCCCTTGGTGGCTACAAGGCTCCAATGTAACATATGCGGTTGCGCCAGAAACATCCTTACCAGCTTTAGCTGCATCAGCTAAAGCATTTACCTCAGCATGGGGCTGACCAGCTTGTTGATGCCAGCCAGAACCGATTATTTTTTTGTCTTTCACTAGGACACAACCTACCATTGGGTTAGGTCGTGCAGTAAAACGTCCACGCTCAGCAAGTTTCAATGCCTGCGCCATAAATGAATAATCAGCCGTGGAGAATGTCATTTATGGGGCCTTCTTACCCAAACGAGCGATCTCTTCGCCAAATTCTCGAATATCCTCAAAAGAACGATAAACAGATGCGAAACGGACATAAGCCACTTGGTCAAGTTCTTTAAGGTTATCCATAATGATATTACCAACAAACTCACTCTCGACTTCTCGCTCACCGGTCGCGCGTAAACCAGATTTGATATCGTTAATTGCTTTTTCAATACTCTCAGTACTGACGGGCCTTTTTTCAAGTGCCCTTTGCAAACCTGCTCTGAGTTTTTCTTCATTGAAGGGTTCACGAGAACCATCACGTTTGATGACTCTGGGTAAAACTAATTCTGCTATTTCAAAAGTTGTGAAGCGTTCCTTACAGGATAGACACTCGCGTCTTCTGCGGATCTGATGACCTTCTGCGACTAGACGAGAATCAATCACTTTGGTTTCTTGTTCATTACAAAAGGGACAAAACATGTACTTGCTCCATAAACAAATTAACCGGCATATAGCCGGCTAATTAACATCATCTGCGTTGTGAATTACGAATAAACTGGGTTCGCTTCACACAATGCAACAACTTCTGAACGAACGCGGTCTAATACACCTTCATCGCCCATATTATCTAAAATATCACAGATCCAATTAGCCACTTGACCCGCTTCAGCTTCTTTGAAACCACGACGTGTAATTGCAGGCGTACCAATACGCAAACCAGATGTAACAAACGGAGAGCGTGGATCATTTGGTACCGAGTTTTTGTTAACTGTAATGTTAGCTAAACCTAGTGCCGCATCAGCTTCTTTACCCGTGATATCTTTATCAATCAAGTCAAGAAGGAACAAATGGTTCTCAGTACCGTTAGAAACGATTTTGTAACCACGTTCTTGCATAACTGCAACCATTGCCTTCGCGTTTTTAACGACTTGTGCTTGGTAAGTTTTGAATTCTGGCTCTAATGCTTCTTTGAAAGCGACTGCTTTGGCCGCAATCACGTGACATAAAGGACCACCTTGGTTGCCCGGGAAGACAGAAGAGTTTAATTTCTTGTAAATATCTTCATCACCACAAGCTGAAATAATCAAACCTGAACGCGGACCTGCTAATGTTTTATGCGTAGTCGTTGTTACAACATGTGCATGAGGAACTGGGCTTGGATATACACCGGCCGCAACCAAGCCTGCAATATGAGCCATATCTACTAATAAATATGCGCCAACTTTGTCCGCGATTTCACGAAACTTAGACCAATCAACAATGCCCGAGTATGCTGAGAAACCACCGATGATCATTTTAGGCTTGTGCTCTAATGCTAAAGCTTCAATCTGTGCATAATCAATAACACCCGCTTCATCAATACCGTACTGTACAGCGTTATAGATTTTACCAGAAAAGTTCACGTGTGAACCGTGAGTTAAGTGACCACCATGTGCTAAACTCATACCTAAAACGGTATCACCTGCATTCAATAATGCACCAAATACTGCAGTGTTTGCTTGTGAACCAGCATGTGGTTGAACGTTTGCATAATCTGCACCAAATAATTCTTTAGCACGCTCAATCGCTAGATTTTCTACGATATCAACATACTCGCAACCACCGTAATAACGCTTACCAGGATACCCTTCGGCATACTTGTTAGTAAGCTGTGAACCTTGCGCTTCCAATACGCGTGGAGAACAATAGTTTTCCGAGGCAATCAACTCAATGTGATGTTCTTGACGTTGATTTTCTTGGTCAATGGCTTTGGCTAATTCTGGATCAAAATCAGCAATATTCATATTACGGTCTAACATGCAATGCACCTATGTGAAGCTTTAACGAAATTTTAATTTGCGCAATTTTACGCATTTTTTTTTGATAAATACAGCCACAAGTGCATAAAAATAAATCCAATACTATTTTTTTCGTTCTAGATCTTTGACACGTTTGAATAAACTATCCAATTGTTTCAAACGAATGGAGTTACGACGCCAATCAGAATAAGGCGTATGTGGCATACCTGAGGAATAAACACCAGGTTCAGAAATATCGCTGGTCACCATAGTATTGCCAGTTATTTGTACATTATCACAAATTTTAATGTGCCCATTGATGGCAACGGTACCTGCGATAATAACATTTTTACCAATATCCACACTTCCGGCCATCATGGTGCCACCACATAGACAACTGCCGTCACCGACTTTTACGTTATGAGCGATATGGACTTGATTATCAATGATGACATTGGCACCGATAATAGTGTCTTCTAACGCACCGCGGTCAATCGTCGTACTGGCACCAATCTCGGTATTATCACCAATCAACACACGTCCTGTTTGCGGGATCGTTACCCAGGAGCCGTTATTCGGCGCATAGCCATAACCATCACAGCCAATAGTCGTTGCACTATGAACCACAACGTTTTGACCCAGAACACAACTGTGATAAATCGTAACATTGGGATGAATGTATGTGCCGGAACCAATTTGTGCATTCACCCGAATCACAGAATTAGGACCTACTGAGACGTTATCCCCGAGTATCACACCTGCTTCAATCACTGCATTAGGACCAATACTTACGTTCTCACCAAGCTGCGCGCTAGAATCAACAAAAGCACTTGGGTGAATTTGATAATGGGGTTTTGGCGTTGGATCGAGTAATTGAGCCGTCAAAGCAAAACCGACATAAGGGTCTTTAACTACCAGTGCGACACCGGAAAAATCGGCCGCTAGTTTCTCATTCAAAATAACCGCGCTAGCTTGAGTACCCGCTAAAGCGCTCAAATATTTTTTATCATTGAGAAAAGCAATATCACCTGTTTGTGCCTTATCTACAGGAGCAACTTTACTGATTTCAAGCTTTACCGCCTGCTCTTCGGTTAAATTATGTAAGGAAGCATCTAAGTGCTCAGCAATCGTTTTAAGATCCATAACGAGTCTCATCGTTTAAGTTAAATCAGATTATTTATTATCTTAGCACAAAGTTAAAACCGCCTGATACCACTCCTTAAGCAGTGCTAAATTTCGAAAACTTACTGTAATCATTATTTAGGAGCTAGAGCTTATTTAATTGGCCTAACCATCAATCTGAATAGTTCCTCAACCGAGATCAAGACTTCACAAAGATATTTTTTCACAGCAAAATTTAAAGTAAATTTAGTTTAATCTTCAAGCTGTAAATCTGAAGGTTTAATAATTCCATGAGTCAAAGCAAACTTTGTAAACTCAAAACTAGAGTTAAAACCAAATTTTTTGTATAGATTCAGTCTATGTGCGTGAACTGTTTTAACAGATATATCCATCTCAGCGGCAATTACTTTGACAATTTCTCCTTTTGCTAGTCGTAGAAAAACATTTTTTTCTTTAGGATATAGGTTATTGAAGGTTGTTAGGTCAGATTTAGCAAGCAACATTTTTTGTGATATTTCATGAGAAAAAAACATTTGACCATCTCTGATTGATTCAAGCGATTTTAAGAGCATCTCAGAAGCCTCACTTTTACTTAAAAAACCATATATGCCAAGTTCCCTTGCATGTTGTAAATAAAATGAATTTTCATACATGCTCACAATGATAGACTTACAATTAAAGTTATTTTTCTGCAAATACTCTAAGAGAGTGAATCCATTCTCTTTTCCAATGGAAATATCCGTTATCAAAATATCACATTCTTCTAATAATCCTGATGCAATAGTATCTTTAACTGAAGAAAACTGTTCCAAAACTTCAAAACTTGGATTAGTTGAGATAATTTTATAAAAACCTTCTCTAACCATTTCATGGTCATCGACAAGAATAATAAATGTTTTTTGCATACTCATAAATTTTCCACCAAAGGAATTGTGACATCAATGACAAAACCGTTATCATCATTAATAATACATACACCGTCTAGTGCCATAACTCTATCCATAATGATTTCTAAACCAAAATTGCCTGATTGATATTTATTAACAGATAAATTTTCTACTTCAACATTTCCTCCATTATCTTGTATTTTTAGCCTCAAATTATCATATTCTTGAATAAGGGATATTTTTAATAGTGTTGCATTTGAGTGTTTTAAAACATTGTTTACCGCTTCTTGGCATATTCTAAAAATTGCATTTTCGACATGTTCTGGAATAACTACCGACACATCGACTAATGCCTGATAATTCATATCAGATAGTGCTAGCTTATCTTGAAAGTAATGACCCATAATAGTTTCTTTTAGACCAATTTGATCAAGCACATTGGGACGTAACCAATTGATCAATTCATAAACACTCAAATACATCATGTTTACATTCTCTTTAATTAAAGAAAGGTTTTCGGTCTGATTTTTAGAAATCTCTAATAAATATATAGCAGACTTTATCGCTATAATATTTTGGCCTATCTCATCATGTAATTCCTGAGATAAAAATTTACGTTCTTTTTCTTGAATATTAATAACTTTTTTACTCAAATCCTTCAATTTTTGAGAGAGATTATTTAAATGCTTATTTTGCTCAATAAGGTTTTCTTGGGCTAACTTACTTTTTTTATTAGCTTTGTCATTTTCGAACATAACAATACTTAGTAGGAAGCCAATCAACAAATAACTAATTAAAAACGGTTGATATTGTAACAACCTATCCGGTTTGGCATCGAAAAGAAAAAACAATAGAACGGTAATTGTCACGTTTGTAGTTATGAGAACTCCTAATCCCCCATATTTTAATGCCACCAAAACTAAGGGAATAATCAACAAGATCCGAAGTAGATACTCTAAAGACGGATGCACATTAAATACCAAAATAAATAATAGGAATAATAGACCGATGACAATAATGAAAGATTGTACTTTACCTTTTGATATTTGCTCTTTATAACTCATAATCCATTTATAAATAAACGCAAAAGATAAAAAATAGAAACCAACCAAATATCCTGACAATTGGATAGCAACAAAAAACTCAATATATCTATCAGGGGGTATAAATTTAAAAAAACCAATATTTAAATATGCTGGCAATGCCAGATAAATAAAGCGATAAAGAACACTCAATGAGATAATCCAAAGGATACCATTCACACTGAACCAGTCTTTAACATGTTTTTTGTAGAAAAAATAAATAACAGAACCAACTAAGGCCTCACTAAAAAAATATAGTAAAAATATTTTAATAGTATTGAAACTAAGTCCATCCTCATTAGGGTAATGTAAATGGTAAAAAGTATCTGAGCCTATAATTGTGAAGCAAAGAAAACAAAGCCAATGTCTAAGAGGTAAAAGAAACAGCGCTACAAGTCTAACACCATGTGGAAAGTACCAATTGACTAAACCATCATGAAACTGGTAATGAAAGCTCGCCGATATAGATACATAGCCAGAAACAAAAGCTATCAATACAAGATAGAAATAAACCTGCAGACTTTTTAAATAAGGCATCAGACAGACTGTCAACACAAAACATTCATACTAACGAATACTACAAAATAATCATTAAGAATTTTTCTTACCGTACTATAGGAAACGCCTTTATACGCTCAATTATAAAACCCTAACAAATACAATAAAGCTGTGATCTTTTGAACATCATCAATTACAATAATACCATTACATAATTAAATAAGAGGCTTCCATGGCACAGTTTGTCTATTCCATGCATCGCGTGGGTAAAATCGTCCCACCTAATCGTCATA
>P_2C_Liq_3_UnCtyDRAFT_100072_pt1 | contig 27093 bp, 26 predicted proteins | sample Pon2CUnioCityCA_3_FD_9720 | JGI IMG/M metagenome (IMG submission 9720)
GAGCGCAATGTGGTTGTTGGTGGGCGTAACCTTGTGCTGGCGCCCATCTATGGCCCGCCCTTTGTGCGCGATGCGGCGGGTGGCCGCCGCTACGCCACGATGGATGACTTTCAGAAGTTTGTGAAACTGGCCTATATGTCAAAGTGGCTGCACCACTCGGGTGGCACGGTCTGTGAGCCGACCGACATTCCTGTGAACAAACGTCACCTTGATATGCTTTTGGCGCATATGCAGCTCAGCGACAAACCCTTCATGGGCTCTGTCACCGAGCCAAGCCGCGCCCAAGACAGTGTGGACATGTGCGGGATTCTGTTTGGCAAAGACTTTGTCCAGGAAAACACTGTCATGACATCGCTTGTGAACATCAACTCACCGATGACATTTGACGACGTGATGATGGGTGCGCTTGAAGTCTATGCGACCAACAACCAAGCCTGCATCATCTCACCCTTTATTGTGGGTGGGGCTATGGCGCCTGTCTCGGTTGCCGGGACTTTGACGCAAGTTCTGGCCGAGGTTCTGGCAGGCGTGGCCTATAGCCAGCTTTGCAAGAAGGGCGCGCCCGTCATTTTCGGCGCATTTGTCAGCTCGATTGATATGAACTCGGGCGCACCGACCTTTGGCACGCCCGAAGCCAGCCTTGTGACCTATGGCGCAGGCCAGCTGGCGCGCCGCCTCGGGTTGCCGTTCCGTTCGGCAGGTTCGTTCTGTGGCTCCAAACTGCCAGATGCACAGGCGGCTTATGAAACAGCCAACTCCCTCAATATGGGTCTGCTGTCAGGTGTGAACTTCATGCTCCACGCATGTGGCTGGCTTGAAGGCGGGCTTGTGGCTGACTTTGAGAAGTTTGTGATGGACGCCGACCAGCTTGGTGCGTTGCATCAGATGGCCAAAGGTGTCGACATGAGCGCGGATATGCAGGCTATGGACGCGATCCATGAGGTTGGACCGGGGGGGCATTATCTGGGCTGCGCCCATACGCAAGCCAACTTCAAGACGGCTTTCTGGAAGTCGGACCTGTTTGACTACAAGCCATTTGAAACATGGGAAGATGAAGGCGGGCGCGACACGCGCCAGCTGGCCAGTTCGCGCGTTGAAAAGCTGCTGGCACAGTATCAGCAGCCAGCTCTTGACCCTGCCATTAATGAAGCGCTCGAAGCCTATGTGCGCGAAAAGAAAGACTCGATGCCAGACGCGTTTGGCTAAGCTTCGGCGCAGATCAAATTTGAAGGGCCTCGCGACATGCGGGGCCCTTTTGCTGTGCGGGTCTATTCTGCGGGTGTTGCAGCATGGCTTGTGCGCAAAAGATCGGCCTCGGCGATGGCTGCGATAAGCACTTCGACATGGCGAAAATAACTGTAGCTTGCTTCGTTTTGGCGGCGCGCAGCATCAAGGCTATGCTCAAGCTCCAATAGCGCTTCAAGAGCCAGCAAGGGGCGCGCCGCTTCACGCTGTTTTGTGCTGCCCAACACACGGGAGAGGTGTGTCTCGCGGATATAGTGGCACACGCCAGCGCGCGCAGCTTCAAGCAGAAGGCGCGGGCGACGAAGGGTTTGAAAGCGCAATAACGGATCTTGCATGGGAACCTCACAACAATTGAAACCAGATGTAAGGCCAGCGTAATCAACTTTAGAGGGTGTTGCGTGATCCCCCCGAGGAGCGCGCGCCAGATTTAGTATTGTTTAGAATTTATCAACAATAGTTTCCAATACGTAAAAATTAACGAATGCGTAACCACACAAGTTTAGGTTGTGGATAACCTGTGTAAAACGTGAGGGTCTCAGATGACCGTGTTTCGCCTTGAGTTGGCAGATGAAGAGCGCTTTGGGGCATCCCATCAGCTTTGGCCCAAATGGTTTCCAGCGTCTGCGCTGGCTTATCTGGCGCATACGGAGCTGGGTATGTCGATACGAGCTTTAAGCCGCTTGAGCCATTGCCATCCATCAACGATTTCTCGCCAAATCAGCCGGTGGGAACGGCTTCGCGACGACAGCTTGATTGATGAAGCGCTCAATCTGTTGAGACCCGACACGCCACCAGGGGCGCTGCGCATCAGCCAAGAGGAACCTGCCTTCATGAACGCCATGACACCTGACTATAAAATTCTCCCTGATGATCAGACGTTTCGCGCTGAGGCGCGGCGCATTTTGCGCCGTATGAGTGAGCCGGGCGCTGTTTTGGCTTTGGCCTCGGATATGGAAAAAGGCGTGGTGGTGCGCGAAACCGAGGCTGGCACAACCACACGCACAGCCGTTGTAGAGCGTGGCGTTGCGCAGGCTCTGGCTGTGAAAGACTGGATCAACTGCGCCAATGAGGGCCGTATCGCGCGCTACAGAATTACGACAGCGGGCCGCGCGGCACTGGGCGAGCTTTTGGCTGGGGCCGAAAACCGCGCGGGTGGGTTTGCGGAGGCCTCGACAGGCTTTGACATGAGCGGCGCAGGCGTGGGCACGAGCAAGCGACGCGTTTCGCTGAGCGAGACACCGTTGATGACCTTGTCGCGGCGGCGGGAAAAAGACGGGAGTTTGTTTCTGCGCGCAGCTCTTGTCAGCTCGGGGGAACGGCTGCGTGAAGACTATGAACTGGCACAGATGGCGGAGGGCGCCAGCTATGACTGGGAGGCGCTGTTGACAGGGGAAAACCGCACCGCCAAGCGCGCAACCTTGCCCCTGAGTGCAGAAGCGGCAGCTGATCGCGTTGCGGCAGCGCTTTTGGCGCTTGGGCCAGGGCTTGGGCATGTTGCGCTGCGCTGTTGTTGCCAGCTTGAAGGGCTTGAAAGTGCAGAGCGTGGGCTGGGCTGGTCGGCGCGCTCGGGCAAGATCGTCTTGCGGATTGCGCTGCAACAACTGACCTTACATTACGCAAGCCTTGGCGAGCGCAACAAGATGATCGGATAGGGCCAAAGCTATGCACAGAGCGTGGGGCTGACGCCCACGCTTCTGGCGTGACAGTGGGGACAGTTTTGGCTATATCTCGGCAAAGCTCGTAAGGAACCGATGATGCGTGATCTCAAAATCCCCGACCAGCGCCACCCAGAAAAGGCGCGCAAGCCCGACAATGCCCAGCCGCGCAAGCCCAGCTGGATCAGGGTGAAAGCGCCGCAAGGCGACGGATACAAGAAGACCCACGAGATCATGCGTGAGCACAGTCTCAAGACCGTTTGCGAAGAAGCCGCATGCCCCAATGCGGGGGAGTGTTGGAGCCAAGGGCATGCGACCATGATGATCATGGGCGAAGTGTGCACGCGGGCTTGCTCGTTCTGCAACATCGCGACAGGCAAACCACCTGAAGACCTAGACCCGTTTGAGCCGGGCCGTGTGGCCAATGCTGTTGAAAAGCTGGGTTTGAACCATGTTGTGATTACATCGGTTGACCGCGATGATGTGGAAGACGGGGGGGCTGAGCACTTTGCCCAAACCATCCGCGCCATTCGCCACCGCTCACCCGGAACAACGATCGAAATCCTGACACCCGATTTTCTGAAATGCGATCCAAGTGTATTGGAAATCGTGGTTGAGGCGCGCCCTGATGTGTTCAACCACAATCTGGAAACTGTGCCGGGCCTCTACCCCGAAGTGCGCCCGGGTGCGCGCTATTTCCACAGCCTGCGGCTTTTGCAGCGCGTGAAAGAGCTTGATCCGTCAATCTTCACGAAATCAGGGATCATGGTTGGCTTGGGAGAAGACAAGCAATCGGTTATGCAGGTGATGGACGATATGCGCGCGGCTGATATCGATTTTCTGACCATTGGCCAATATTTGCAGCCCACGCCCAAACACCAGACACTTGACCGTTTTGTGCACCCTGACGAGTTCAAGGCCTATGAAACCGCCGCCTATGGCAAAGGGTTCCTGATGGTTTCGGCCACGCCGCTGACGCGCTCAAGCTATCACGCCGGTGATGACTTTGAACGCCTGCGCGCGGCCCGTGAAAAGAAGCTGGCGAATGCCTGATACTGGCCTTGCTGCGCTGATTTTGAGGGCAGGGTTTATCACGGTTTTCTCGCAACTGGCGTTGTTTGTTGCTGTGCTTCCGGCCTCGGTTGTGTCGCCTGCGTCTTTACCTGTTCAGCTTGGTCTGACCTTACCAATCTTGGTTGGTATTATTCTGTTTGTCCTGCCGCTGCTTGTTGAACGGATTTTTGGAAAGACCGATGGGCAGCCCCTCATGCAAACATGGTTTGGCGCAGCTGTTTTTGCCGCGCTTGTGTTTGTTGGCGTAGGGTTTTCGCTGGGTGTCACCAACGGGTTTGTGACTGTGAATGAGGCCCAAATTACGGCCCTGTTGGTTCTGTTTTTCCTCAATCTCAGCATTGTGCGTCATTGGCTGTCTGCTGACTAGGGCGTTAGGGCAGCGCTTTGAGATATCCGGCAATTGCCGCGCGGTCGGAGGCGGGGAGTTTGGCGAGGTTCTCGACAACAGCCGCCATGTGACCACCTGCGCTGTCAAATTCGGGGGTGAACCCTGTCTCCAGATAATAGGCTATGTCGCCTGCGCTCCAATCAAGCTGATCAATAGCGGGGGTGCGTCCTTTGCCAGAAGGGTTCGGCGCCCCCGTGAGCCAGTTTGCGTTTTGAGGCGCTCCGACAATGTTGCGGGGCGTGTGGCACTCGCCGCAATGGCCGAGCGCTTCAACAAGATAGCGGCCGCGTTGTAGCTCTGCATTCTCAAGTGGCATCGGGGCGACCCAATAGGTATCAAGAAACACCCGCTTCCAGAGACCCAGCCCACGGCGGATGTTGAACGGGAAGCCAACCTCGTGAGGGAGGTTTGGAACGGCTGCGGCGGGGAGCGTGTTCAGATAGCTGTGCAAATTGGCAATGTCTTGCAGGCCATCGCCGCGCAACTTCATGCGCACATAAGACCCGTAGGGAAAGGCAGGGTAGTAGTGCTGGCCTGTGGGAGACGTGCCATAAAGCATGGCATTGGCGAGGTCTGTCTTGGTCCAGCCACCTATACCATGGGTGGCATCCGGCGAGATATTCGGGGCGATGAATGTTCCGAAGGGCGTTTCAAAGCGCATACCGCCTGCGAGCAGCAGTTTGTCGTCTCCCGTGGCATCAGGGGCTGCGTGACAAGAGGCACAGCCGGCTGCGAAAAAAACCTGTTCGCCTGCCACAGGGTCGCCTGTCAAATCGGCCATGACCGCGGCTGGTATCGTTTTCACGCCTGTGAGCTGCCAGAAGGCAAACCCACACACAGCAGAGACAGCGATAAGGCGGACAAAAATACGGCGCATCGGGCAAAACTCACTCTAACCAGTCACCTCAGGATAGAGCGACTATGCGCCAAGTAAAGCCTAGGCTTCTGCCTCGGCCACAAAGCGCACACGGCCAATGTAGGGCAGGTTGCGATTGCGTTGGGCGAAGTCGATACCGTAGCCGACTACAAACTCATCAGGGATTTCAAAGCCGATCCAATCGGCTTTGACACCCGTTTCGCGGCGCGTAGGCTTGTCCAGCAGTGCAATCGTGCGCAATTTGCGCGGCTTGCGGCTTTTGAGCAGGTGCAGAACATGATCAAGCGTATAGCCTGTATCGACGATATCTTCGACAACCAGCACATCACGGCCTTCGATCTGGCCGCGAATGTCTTTGAGGATGCGCACCTCACGGGATGATTCCATTTTATCGCCATAAGAAGAGGCTTCGAGGAAATCGACCTCTACCGGCATATCCAGCTCGCGCACCAGATCAGCGATAAAGACGAAGGAACCACGCAAAAGGCCAACAACCACGAGTTTGTCGGTATCGGTATATTCTTTTTGAATGGCGCGACTTAGCTCTTCGATCCGTGCTGCAATAGCCTTGGCCGAGATCATCTCGTCGATAACATATGGACGCTCTGACATGCTTCCCCCTTGAATTCTGCGCGCCATCATACGAAATGGGAGGCCACTGTAAAAGCGAATTAGAGACCTTATGCCCAAGCACGAAGAAACACGGGTTCTGCCCTATAGCCCTGAGCAAATGTTTGATCTTGTGGGAGATGTGGCGCGCTACCCTGAGTTTCTGCCGTGGTGTTCGGCGGCGCGGGTGCGCTCTGTCAGCCCGATTGACGGCGGCGAGGAGATGCTTGCGGACCTGGTTATAGGGTTTCAGGTCTTTCGCGAGCGCTTTGGAAGCCGTGTGCGCATGTTTCCAGAGGCCGGGCGGATAGAAACCGAATATCTTGACGGGCCATTTAAGTATATGCGCTCGAACTGGGTCTTTCAGCCTGCAGAGGCCGGATGTGAAGTGCGGTTTGATGTTGATTTCGAGTTTAAGAACTTCCTGCTGCAAAAAGCGGGTGGCCTGTTCTTTTATGAGGCCATGCAACGTATCGTGAAGGCTTTTGAAGCGCGTGCGGAGGCTCTTTATAAATAACGAGCAAGAAAAAACGGGCGCCGAAGCGCCCGCTGCTTGTCACTTTGGGTCGCCCTAGGACGTATGGTCATATGCACGCTCACCGTGAACGGCGAGATCAAGGCCGTTGACTTCGGTCTCCTGATCAACCCGCAACGGGGTCACAAAAGCGCAAAGTTTGAGCAGCACGACGCTCACAACCACGGTGTAGACCCCCACAATCGCGAGGCTGCCAAGCTGTGCCGCCCATGTGCCTGCGCCAAACGCAGCGATCATGATTGTCCCGAAAATGCCGCCAACGCCGTGTACTGCAAAGACATCGAGCGTATCGTCTATCTTGAGTGTGTTGCGGATCAGCGTAACCGCTTCCTGGCAGAGCACACCTGCGACCGCACCGATAAGCAGCGCTTCCAGCGGGCCCACAAAGCCTGAGGCTGGCGTAATGCTGGCAAGGCCTGCAATCGTCCCTGTGACAATGCCGACCAGTGAGGATTTGCCGTATTTGATCCGCTCCCAGAGCGCCCACGAGAGTGAAGCCGTGGCCGCAGAGATATGGGTTACAGTGAGCGCCATTGCTGCGCCGCCATCGGCTGCCAGCTGCGATCCGCCATTGAAGCCGAACCAGCCCACCCAAAGCATCGCTGCGCCGATAAAGACATAGCCCGGGTTGTGGGGAGGTGTATGGGTATTGCGGCGCGGGCCAAGGGCGACCGCGATGACAAGCGCCGCCAAGCCAGCCGTTTCATGCACCACGATGCCACCCGCAAAGTCGCGCACGCCGATTTCGCCGAAAATGCCACCATCAGACAAGAACCCACCGCCCCAGATCCAGGCAACAACAGGTGCGTAGCAAAGAAGCATCCAGAGGCCCGAGAAAAGGAGCACAAAGCCAAAGCCGATCCGTTCTACATAGGCTCCGACGATAAGCGCGGGAGTTATGATTGCGAATGTCATCTGAAAGGCAAAGAATAGCACCTCAGGGAGCGTGCCCGAGAGGCTATCGGCATCGACGCCCCAGAGGAAAGCTTTGCCCAGACCGCCCCAAAGCGGGCTCGCACCGCCAAATGCGATGGAATAGCCAACTGCCAACCAGAGAACACTCATAAGGCAGGCGATGGCGTAGACCTGCATAAAGACGCTCAGAACGTTGCGGGCGCGTACCAACCCGCCGTAAAAAAGGGCTAGTCCCGGCAGGGACATAAAAAGCACCAGCGCCGTTGCGACGATGATCCAGGCTGTATCGGCTCCATTCATGACATTCTTTCCTTTTTGCTTTGCAGTGCTCAAAGCGCAGGCAGAATGATGAAAGAAGGGGCGGGTGCGCACAAAACAAGGGCGGTTTGCACATTGATCATTATTTAGGCGCTTTTTGAGGCGCGTGCCTCATGGATGTGCGTTATGTGGACGCTGCCCTGAGAAGCAGCGCAAGCGCATGGTCTGTGGCTGCGAGCCGAACCTGGCTGCGCCCAAGAGCGCCGAACTCTACAGTTTCACTCCGTACCTCGGCCCCTGTTTTTGCAATCCCAAAGCAAACGCGGCCTTCTGGCTTGTGATCCGAGCCGCCTGGGCCTGCGATACCTGTTATGGAGACGGCAAGCCCTGCGCCTGCTCGGCTTAAAGCACCTTGGGCCATTTCGCGGGCTGTTTCTTCGGAGACAGCGCCATGCNGTGAGAGCGTAGAGGGCTTGACCCCTAACATCTCTTCTTTTGCTGCGTTTGAGTAAGTCACGTAGCCACGCTCAAAGACATCCGAGCTGCCGGCCACATCAGTCAGAGCTGCGCTGACCATGCCGCCTGTGCAGCTCTCGGCTGTCGCTATTGTAAGGCCCGCGGCACGTGCCGCGATCAGAACAGTCTCGGCGCTCATACAATCAGACCATGCCAGACATAGGCAGCAGCACCGACCGTGAGCGCGGCCGCTATACCTGCTATGACATCGTCAAGCATGACGCCAAGCGCATCGCCGCGGCGATCAGCCCAACCGATGGGGCCAGGCTTGAGGATGTCAAAAAAACGGAACCCAAAGAACGCAACAAGCCAGCCGGGCCAAAGCGCAAGCGCATCAACGCCCGCATGAGACGCGCCAATAAGAACCGGAAGCAGAGCAATCCATTGGCCAGAAACCTCATCCATCACCACTTCGGAGGGATCGTGGTCGTCTTGGCCTTCGATCATGACCGCTGTGGCCCACCAGCCTATGAGAAAGGCCGCCAGAGCGGCGCAAGCGACCAGCCAATAGCCGCCAATAAGGTTCAGTGCATAGGCGACGGGCAGCGCCGCTGCCGAGCCCCAAGTGCCTGAAAAGGGGCGCATGTAGCCCACGTAAAAAAATGTACCAGCAAGGGTTGCGAGAGATTTCATAGGCTCACCAATGTTGTGGTTGCAAGGGCGGCTATACCTTCTTGACGGCCCGTAAAGCCAAGGCGTTCGGAGGTTGTTGCCTTGACAGAAACGCGGTTCAGATCAAGCCCCATAATGCGCGCAAGCTCTGCTTGCATAGCATCTGCGTGCGGCCCGATCTTTGGTGCCTCACAGATCAGCGTGCAATCGACATTTCCGATGTTAAAGCCTTTTGCGCGGGCGAGGGTGCAGGCGTGCTCTAGAAAGATATGGCTCGCAGCCCCCTTCCACTGAGGGTCCGTGGGCGGGAAGTGGCGGCCGATGTCGCCCTCGGCCAGCGCGCCATAGATCGCATCTGTGATCGCATGCATGCCGACATCGGCATCAGAATGGCCCAGCAGAGCCTTAGTGTGCGGAACTGGTACGCCGCAAAGCACAACGTGGTCTCCCTCGGTAAAGGCATGCACGTCAAATCCATTGCCAAGTCGAATATCCATGTGCCCTCTCAAGATGCGCTCAGCGCGGGCAAAATCCTGCGCGTGGGTGACTTTCAGATTGTCTTCATCGCCTAGCGTCATGGCAACTTCAAGGCCATAGGCGCGTGCAATTTCGACATCGTCTCGGGCATCGCCATTGTAAGCTCGATGTGCCGCAAGAATTTTATCCAGATCAAAGCCTTGTGGCGTTTGGGCCCGATAGAGTCCGCTGCGATCCTGAGTGCCTGTTACCATGCGGTCTGCACCTGTCCAAAGTGCATCCGTTACAGGAACTGCTGGCGCAGCCGCTGCGTGGGTCTGCAGCGCGGCCACCACATCTGCAATTAAGTCGGGCTGTGTACAGGCGCGTGCTGCATCATGGATCAGCACATGGGTGACACCACGGGCCTCAAGCGCCTCTAGCCCTGCGCGCACGGATGCTGTGCGGGTGGCTCCGCCATGAACGGCCTCAACGCCTTTGGGGAGATAGCCTTCATCATCAGGGTGAATGACGACAAGGATATGATCAATATCGGCGCGCTGTGAAAAGGCCGCATATGACCAGTCAAACACGCGCCTGCCCGCAAGCGGGCGCCATTGTTTCGGGAGGCCTTCGCCTGCGCGGGTTCCACGCCCTGCGGCAACGAGGAGAGCAGCTGTCTTCATAAAAGCTCCTATGCTTGGTTATGCTTTTAGCAGGCAGGTCGGCTAGGGCAATCGCGAAGGCTTCTGTGTTTAATTTTCATGCAGGCAGCTTAAATTTTGTGCATTTCTGAGCGAGGTGGCATACTGGGTCTCGTGGAAGGCTTGAAGACCATCCGAAATAAGCCCTAAGGCTAAGACAAATCAGAGAAAAATCCATGACCGAGCACTTATCAGAGATGATTCCGAATTCGCCTGTTGCGCTGGCGCCATTGGCAGGGATAACGGATGCACCGTTTCGTGACCTGGTGAGCCGCTTTGGTGCGGGGTTCGTTGTCAGTGAAATGGTCGCCAGTCATGAGATCGTCAATGCAGGACGAGACGCGCGTGCGCGGGCCGAATTGGGCTTTCAGAGCGCAAACACAGCTGTGCAGCTTGCCGGGCGAGATCCGAAGTGGATGGCTGAAGCGGCACGGATGGTAGAGGATCTGGGCGCAGCTGTAATTGATATCAACATGGGGTGCCCTGCCAAAAAAGTTGTGGGCGGGTTGTCGGGGTCAGCTCTGATGCGCGACCTTGATCATGCCTTGCGGATGATTGAAGCCGTCACAAGCGCTGTGAGCTTACCTGTCACGCTGAAGACACGATTGGGCTGGGATGATGACAGCCTGAATGCGCCAGAGCTTGCGCAGCGCGCAGAGGGCGCAGGAATCGCGCGGCTGGTGATACATGGGCGGACACGGTGCCAGTTTTACAAAGGTCGCGCAGATTGGGCCGCTATTCGGGCTGTAAAAGAGGCTGTGTCTGTGCCCGTTTTTGCCAATGGCGATATTTGCAGTGCAGCGGACGCGCGCATGGCCCTTGAGGCCTCAGGTGCGGAGGGTGTGATGATTGGCCGAGGTGCGCAAGGCCGACCATGGATCCTGCAGCAGATTGCGCACGAACTCTGGGGGGCTGAACAACCCGAAATCCCGCAGGGTGCTGACTTTTGTGACATGGTTTCAGAGCACTATGAGGCGATGCTCGTCTTTTATGGTGATCTGCATGGCAGCCGTGTCGCCCGCAAACACCTGGGCTGGTATATGGATGAGGCGGCGACACCCGCTGCGTTGCGCAAGTTGATTTTGACCGAGCGCGACACGGCTGTGGTGCTACGGCTGATCCGTGACCTGGACCTTCAGACCGAAAGGGCCGCGGCATGAGTGAAGCACGTAAACTCTGGGCCGCATTGCCGCTTCCGGCAATCCTGATTGAGGCGAACAACCAGATATTGGCGCTCAGCCCAGCTGCCGAGCAGTTTCTGATGTCATCAGAGCGCGCACTTAAAGGGCATAACCTCTTTGAGGTGGTGGCTTTTGAAGGCGAATTGGAAGACGCTTTTGAGCGCGCGCGGCGCGAAGATGCGCCGCTGTTTGTGAACGATGTAAGCGTTGGACGCCTTGGACGCACTCTGGAGCGGTGTGATTTGCAGTTTGCGCCCTATGATGCCGACCAAGGGCAAATGCTTTTGCTGATCACCCCTCTGTCTCAAGGCAGTCGATTGCCACGGGCGCTCGGCCCTCAGTCGGCGGGGCGGTCTGTGATTGGCATGGCCGAAATGCTCGCTCACGAGATCAAGAACCCATTGGCGGGGATTACGGGGGCGGCACAGCTCCTCTCGATGGGGTTGTCGAGCGATGATCGGGAGCTGACAGATCTTATCGTGGCTGAAAGCCGCAGGATCGTAAAACTGCTGGATCAGGTGGAAGAGTTTGGCAACTTGAGCCCGCCACATCTTGACGCTGTGAATTTGCATGATGTGCTGGATCGCGCGCGGCGCTCGGCTCTTTTGGGTGTCGGCGCGGATATGCATATTGTGGAAGATTTTGACCCTTCCTTGCCAGAGGCTTTGGCGGATGCGGACCAACTTTTACAAGTCTTGTTGAACCTTCTGAAAAACGCGTCAGAGGCTGCAGGTGCAGGCGGTGTTATTCGCCTGCGGACCTCTTATGAGCACGGGTTCAGGTTGCGTACGAGTGAAGGGCTGGGCGAACTTCTGCCCTTGCAGATTGAAGTGATTGATAATGGCCCCGGAATAGCGCCTGACATGATTGAACAGATTTTCGAACCCTTCGTATCAGGGCGTGAAAATGGAACAGGCCTCGGGCTTGCGCTCACGGCCAAGATCATGGCGGCTCACAACGGCTGGGTTTCTGTAAGGTCAGAGCCTGGCGAAACAATCTTTAAACTTTCGTTGCCGCGTGCGCCGCAACACTCAAAAGGAGCCTGAGCATGGACGGAACCGTTCTTGTTGCTGATGATGACCGCACTATTCGTACAGTGCTAACACAGGCGCTTACGCGGGCTGGATGCAAAGTGCAGGCGACAAGCTCGCTCACCACTTTGATGAGGTGGGTGGCGGAAGGTGCTGGCGATGTGGTGATCACAGATGTGATGATGCCAGATGGCAACGGGCTTGAGATGTTGCCCAAGATTGCCGCTGACAGGCCCTCTTTGCCAGTCATCGTGATTTCGGCACAAAATACGATTATGACCACGATAAAAGCGTCAGAGGCGGGAGCCTTTGACTATTTGCCGAAGCCGTTTGACCTTCCAGACCTTATGAAGCGCACGGCAAAAGCGCTTGAAGCGTCTCAGGGGCGGGCTGGCGGCGTTGGCACCGGAAATTGGCGCTGAGCCAGCCGAGCTACCGCTTGTGGGCAGGTCGGGCGCGATGCAGGATGTCTATAAATTGATAGCAAGAGTTCTGAATGCACAGCTGCCCGTTATTGTGACAGGCGAAAGCGGCACAGGGAAATCTCTCGTTGCGCGCACAATCCATGATATGTCTGATCGCCGCAACCGACCTTTTGTCGCCTTGAGTGAAAGCAGTTTTGCACGCGGCGCGCCATTGGCGGATGTTTTGGCCGAAGCGGGCACAGGCACGGTGCTTTTTGAGGAGATCAGCGAGCTACCCGACGAATACCAGATGAAGGCTGTCCATCTCATGGACGCGGCGGGAACAAACGGACCAAGGTTTTTGGCAAGCTCCCAAACTGAGCTGTCGCAGGCTATGGCTGCGGGTAAACTACGCAATGATCTGTTTTATCGGCTGGATGGTGCTGTACTGGGGCTACCGCCTTTGCGCTCGCGCGTGGAAGATATCAGCCTTTTGGCAGAGCATTTTCTGGCAAAGGCCTCTGGCACTGGCGGCGGCGCAAACAGTTTTGCCCCTGATGCGATGGACGAATTGCGCCGCTATAACTGGCCCGGCAATGTGCGCCAGCTCGCCAATACCGTCGAGCGCCTCGGCCTGACGGCGCGCAGCCAGGAAATCAGCGCAGCCGAAGTTAGCGCAGTATTGTCAGCCCAGCCTGCTTTGGCCCCCAGCCTTGGAGCCTTGTCGGATGAAAAGCTCAGCCAGAGCGTTGCGCGCCACTTGCAGCGCTATTTTGATCTGCATGGCGATGCGCTGCCGGCTCCGGGGCTTTATGCCCGAATCCTGCGCGAGATGGAGCTTCCGCTTTTGGAGATCGCGCTGGATGCGACAGGGGGAAATCAGGCAAAATGCGCGGATTTGCTTGGCATCAACCGCAATACCCTGAGAAAGAAGATCAGCGAGCTCGATATAAGCGTGACACGGCGCCGAAAATTGATGTAAAACCGCAACAGAAGCGTGGCCGCCCTGCATCATGCGGGGGAGGAGCCACCAGATATGGCGGTTGAAGAGTTATGCACTACAGCATTGCGGGAGGCCTGAGTGGCATCTCGAACACATAGGCTGACTTGGAATAAGCTGAGCAAGCTGCGGCGTCGTCGGCGCGTGCAGAACTTTGCCACGCTTGGACTTGTCATTCTTGGCCCCGTGCTGGTTTTGGCGACGTTTCTTGTGTTTGGGCCCTTTGAGCAAGGCGCGCGCTCGCCTGCTTTGCGGATCGTGCTCCTTGCAGACCTTGTGTATGTGCTCGTAGTCGCGGCCCTTGTGCTTCAGCGTGTTGCCAAGATGGTATCCGCACGACGCTCGAACTCGGCCGGCTCGAACCTTCACCTGAGGCTGACAGGTGTTTTCACAATTATGGCGCTGATCCCAACTGTCACAGTGGCAGTTTTTGCCGTGCTGACCGTAAATCTGGGCCTTGAAGGCTGGTTCTCTGATCGGGTGCGCCAAGTTGTTGGCTCGTCGCTGTCTGCCGCACAGGCTTATGAGGGCGAGCACCGCGACAACCTGATGCGCAATGCCCAATCTTTGGCACGGGTGATTGACCTTGAGCACTCGATTACGCCGTTCATGCGCGACCCTGATTTGCGCGAAGTTCTCACCCTTGGCCAACAACGCTTTCAGCCCGATATGCGGGAAGCCTACGTGATCGATGGCGTGGGTGAGCTCAAGGCACGCGGTGAACGCTCGTATCTTTTTAACTTCGAGCTCCCGACAGCGGCGCAGATCGAAGAGGCGCGCGCGACGGGGATCGCCGTGATCAAAGATTGGGACAACAACGAGTTTCGCGCGATCGTCCCGCTTGTCACTTTTCCTGACAGGTTAATCTACGTCAGCCGCGATGTTGACGGGCAAATCTTGAACCTTCTGAGTGAAACGCAGGAAAATGTGCAGCTCTACAACCAGCTTGAAAGTGACCGTGGCAAGGTCTTGTTTCAATTTGGCTTGGTCTATCTCGGGTTCGCCGTGATCCTTATTCTGGCGGCTGTCTGGCTTGGGCTATGGTTTGCGGAGCGCTTGGCGCGCCCTGTCGGCAGGCTCACGAGTGCGGCGCAACGGGTGGGTGAGGGCAATTTGGACACGCAGGTCCTTGAGGACGACGGAGAAGATGAAATCAGCCAACTCAGCCGTTTGTTCAACCAGATGACCCGCCAGCTGAAAGGCCAGCGCGACAGGCTCTTGGAAAACACAGGCCAAATCGAGCTACGACGGCGGTTGTTTGACTCTGTCTTGAGTTCGGTCACCTCAGGGGTTGTGGGCGTTGATCCTAGCGGTCGGGTGGCGTTTGTGAACCGTTCGGCAGAACGCTTGCTGGATTGGCAGGAGGCCAATGAGGCTCTTGAGCTGCGTGTGGCAGTCCCGGAGTTTGGGAGCTTGTTTGATGAGCTTTTGGAGAGTGCTTCAGGGGTTGTGCAGGAAGAGGTTAAGGTCACGCGTGCGGGACAGTTAGAGAACCTCTTGGTGCGTATGTCTGTACGGTATGGTGAAGACGGACAGACAGAAGGCTATGTGGTTGCCTTTGATGATGTCACGGATCTTGTGAGCGCACAGCGCTTGGCCGCTTGGGCGGATGTGGCCCAGCGTATTGCTCATGAGATCAAGAACCCGCTGACACCGATCCAGCTGTCTGCAGAGCGCATCAAGCGTAAATTTGCGCGCGAATTACCTGAAGAAGATGCGGCAAAGCTTGCAGACCTTACTGGTGTTATTGTCCGTCAAACCAACGACTTGCGGCGCATTGTTGACGAATTTTCAAAGTTCGCCCGAATGCCGGAGCCTGAGCGGCGCGCCGAAGATCTTGTCGAGCTGTTGAATGGAGCGCTGACGCTACAGAAGGCAGGTCAGCCAGATGTGTTGTTTCAGGCTGATTTGGGCACGGAACCTCTACAGGGGCAATTTGACGCGACCATGATAGGACAGGCGCTTACCAACCTGATCAAGAATGCGGGTGAGGCCATCGACACGCGCANAGAGAAGCTGGGGGGCCACATCAAACCCCAAATTCGCATAACNGCTGGGCGCATAGAGGATGAGGCGGAAATTCGCATTGCAGACAATGGCATTGGCCTCCCTGAAGATCGGGCCAAGCTGTTTGAGCCTTACGTGACAACGCGAGACAAGGGCACCGGGCTGGGCCTGCCCATTGTCAAAAAGATTATCGAAGAACACGGCGGCACGCTCAAACTTGAGGATGCAGCTTTATTTGAAGGCGACACCCACGCCGGTGCAATGGCTGTGATACGGCTGCCCTTAACAGCGGCAGGTGAGCCTCAAACGACTTTTGAAACACCGACTATAAATGTGACGGAATGAGGGACTTATGAGTGATATTCTGATCGTAGATGACGAACGTGACATTCGGGAGCTGATCTCCGATATCCTCGAGGATGAGGGCTATAACACGCGTTTGGCTGGAAACTCTGATGATGCAATGAAAGAAGTCCATGACACGCGTCCTGGTCTTCTCATTCTGGATATCTGGCTCAAAGACAGCAAGATGGATGGCATAGACATCCTTAAAGCGGTGAAAACCGATTACCCCGAAGTGCCCGTCGTGATTATTTCCGGTCACGGGAATATCGAGATCGCTGTCGCAGCAATCAAGCAAGGGGCATATGACTTTATCGAGAAGCCGTTCAATATTGACCAGCTGCTTGTTGTCATTCGCCGCGCGATGGAAACGTCGCGGTTGCGGCGCGAAAATATCGAGCTCAAGCGCAAGGACACGCCGCCCTCAGAGATGATGGGAAGCTCGGCCGCGTTCCGCGCAATGCAAAGTCAACTTGACAAAGTGACCAAGTCAAACGGTCGTGTGATGCTGACAGGGCCGTCAGGTGCGGGCAAGGAAACGGCCGCGCGCTATATTCATATGGGGTCTAACCGTGCCAGTGCGCCTTTCGTGACGGTTGGCTGCGCCGCGATAGAGCCTGAACAGATGGAACGTCTGCTTTTTGGCCGTGAAAGTCCTGAAAAGGGTGTTGAGCTGGGCCTCCTTGAGGAAGCCAATGGCGGGATCATCTATTTTGACGAAATCGCCGATATGCCGCTCGGGACACAGACCAAAATTTTGCGGGTGTTGGTTGATCAGCAGTTTCTGCGGGTTGGCGGCGCAAATAAGGTCAAGGTCGATTTGCGGGTCATATCGTCAACGGCCAAGATACTGGAAACCGAGGTGGCGGAAGGCCGCTTTCGTGAAGAGCTCTATCACCGTCTGAATGTTGTGCCGATTGCTGTGCCGTCACTGGAAGAGCGGCGTGAGGATATTCCTTTGCTGGCAAAATACTTCATTGAACGGCTGCAGAAAGAGCAAGGGCTTACTGCGCGCGCGATTTCTGATGAAGCGCTGGCGCTTTTGCAAACGATGACATGGCCCGGGAACCTCAGACAGTTGAAAAACATGGTCGAGCGCTTGCTGATTATGGGGGCAGGCGGTGGCGAGATCACAGGCAAAGAGCTCTCCGCAGGCGAAGCGGCTCACGGCAGTGAGGAGGGTGGCAAGATTGTCTTGCCAAGTGTTATGGCGACGCTGCCCTTGCGCGAGGCGCGCGAAGAGTTTGAGCGCGAGTATCTGCTGACCCAAATCAACCGTTTTGGCGGCAATATATCGCGCACGGCACAGTTTGTAGGCATGGAACGCTCAGCTTTGCACCGTAAGCTGAAATCCCTTGGGGTGGTGACCTCCAACCGCTCGGGCGCGCGCGTGGCCTTACATGAAGATGAAGACGACGAGGTCTAAGGCGTCACGATCTGCCATGTCCCGCCTTGGTTGCGAACAACACAGGCTTGCGGTGTGAGCTTGGGGAGGCGGCTTGTCGTCGCGCTCGGCACTGTCTGAGCAACAGTTTGCTTACAGGCAGGTAGGCGGATGAATTCGTAGCCTTGCTGGCGCATGCAGAGGTCGCTTGCCTCTTTGCGCAGACCTTCATTGGCATCTGTGGTGATAAATTCGGGCGGCAAATAGAAACCGCCACGGCGTTGGCAGACACCATTTGCATCACAGATCTGCCGTGAGGGCACAAAGCGCCCTGGGATCGTACGTGTAACAGTGCGCACGGGCACATCTCTGGCAGCTTTAATTTTACAGCTTGTCTCCGTATCACGCGCGGTTTGGACACTCACACCTTCTTTGTAATAAAGGCTCAAGGGCATACAGCCTGCCAACGCAAGAAAACTTATCGCAAGACTTGTTGTGTACCGCATGACGGCTCTCCTCATTATCACCTAACTTGCCTTTTACACGGATCGGTGTCACCCAGATTTTGTTAGGTGCAGACCAGCAAAGCGCCGCTTTGCCGACAGAGCCTGCTCAAGAGTGGCGCGTACAAAGCAATTGACGCTCTCTGGCGCATCTGGCACGACACCTCACCAAGGTATAGGGAAGACCAATGAAAGTTATCATTTGCGGTGCAGGTCAGGTTGGCTGGCAAATTGCACGTCATCTCTCTGGCGAGGCCAATGATGTTACGGTCATTGATAGCAACCCCGATCTTGTGCGGCGCGCGATGGATACGCTGGATGTGCAGGGGATTGCCGGTTTTGCGTCATACCCCGATATCCTTGATAAAGCGGGCGCGCGCGATGCGGACATGGTTATCGCGGCGACCCACTCCGACGAGGTTAACATGGTGATCTGTCAGGTCGCCCACTCGATTTTTTCTGTTCCGCGTAAAATCGCACGCTTGCGCTCGCAAAGCTATCTGACTGCAATTTACTCGGATCTTTATCGCCGCGATCACCTGCCGATAGATGTTGTTATCAGCCCAGAGAAAGAGGTCGCAGAGGCTGCCTTGCGCCGTCTGTCCGCGCCATCTGCGTTTGATATTGAGACCTTCATGGACGGGAAAGCGCAGGTCTTGGGGATCAGAATTGATGCCGATTGTCCTGTGATCAACACACCGTTGCGCCAGCTGACGGACCTTTTTTCGACCTTGAAGGTTATTGTGATCGGCATCCGCCGTGACGGCCGCCTGTTCGCGCCCGAGGCCGCAGACCAGATTTTTGTGAACGACGAATGCTACCTCTGTATCGCACGCGAAGACGTGCCACGCACGCTTGAAGTGTTTGGTAAAAGCTCGGCCAAACAAGAGCGCGTGGTTCTGATTGGCGGTGGCAATGTTGGCCTTACTGTCGCCAAAGCTCTTGAAAAAAACGAGACGCGCATCAGAGCGAAAGTCATCGAGCGGAACCGGAAGACTGCAGAGTTTGCGGCAGATTCTCTGGAGCGTACCATTGTCCTCAATGGCGACGGGCTTGATTCTGCTTTGTTGGCCGAGGCCAATATCGACCGTGCTGATGCTGTGTTGTGTGTCACGGATGATGACAAAACCAACCTGCTTGCTGCGGTGCGTGCCAAGAGTGAAGGCTGCCCGATGGCCATTGCCTTGATCAATGATCCCACCCTCATTCCTCTCATGGGGCCAATGGGGATTGACGCCTACATCAACCCGCGGGCCACGACTGTGAGCTCTATCTTGCGCCACATTCGGCATGGCCGTGTGAAAGGTGTCTACTCTATTGGAGATGCCGAAGCCGAGATTATTGAGGCAGAAGTGCTCTCAACCTCGCCCATTGCGGGGCAAGCCATCCGCGATATCGATTTTCCCGAGGGGGTCCTGATCGGCGCGCTGATGAAAAACGGGACAGTCATCAAGCCGCGTGGGGCGACGCGCGTGGAGGAGGGCGATGTGATTGTGCTCTTTGCGATGGCCGACGACGTGCGAGAGGTGGAGCGCCTGTTGCAAGTCTCCATCGATTTCTTCTAGTGATCATGAAGCGCCTCGCCGACATTCCTCTTTTTTTGCAGCTGACCTTGCTGGCCTCTGCGTCGATGTATGTTCCGGCCATTCATGCATTGAGCTGGAACAATCACCATGAGGCGCGGGTGTTCTTTTATGCGGGCTCACTTGGGCTATTTGTCTCGGCGATGATCGTCATAACCCTGAGTGCGGGCGAGGTACGGCGTCGCGGGGGGCTTGGGAACCTTGCAGCCATGGTCGCAGCTTATTTTACATTGCCACTGATGCTGGCTTGGCCCTTCTATGAAGCTGTTCAAACAACCAGTTTTATCAACTCATATTTTGAAATGGTTTCAGCCTTCACGACAACTGGAGCGCCCTTGTTTGAGCCAGGGCGGCTATCGGGCACAATGCACTTGTGGCGCGCGCTGGTTGGCTGGCTCGGCGGATTGTTTATCTGGATCACAGCGGCAGCCGTCTTGGCCCCACTGGCGCTTGGTGGCTTTGAAGTGACAGCCTCTGCCGAACCCGGCCGTGGAGACACGCCTCTGGACCGGTATATGCCCGGAAACGACAAGACCCGCCTGAAACGGGGGCTGGATGGCCTGGCTCCGCTGTACATCGGCCTCACGGCTGTTTTGGCAATCTGCCTTATCATCAGTGGCGATGCACCTCTGGTGGCCGTTATCCACGCCATGTCGACCCTTTCCACAAGTGGAATTTCAGCAACTGGAGGCCTCGAAGGCAGCAGTTCGGGCCTACGCGGAGAATTCGTGATATTTCTGTTTCTGTTTTTCGGCCTGTCGCGGCTGACGTTTTCGACAGATACGATTACGACGGGCCGCCACGGGCTGCACAATGATCCGGAATTCAGACTTGGGATGCTGATCGTTTTTGGCGTGACATTGCTTTTGTTTGTGCGCCATTGGCTCGCTTCATTTGAGGTAGCGCAGGACGAAAACATCCTAGCGGCCTTGCGTGCTCTCTGGGGTAGCTTCTTTACGGTTATGTCCTTCCTCACAACAACCGGTTTTGAAAGCGCTGATTGGGAAGCGGCGCAGGGCTGGTCGGGCTTGGGGACATCGGGTTTGATGTTGCTGGGGCTGGCCCTGATCGGCGGCGGTGTTGCGACAACGGCGGGTGGCGTGAAGCTCTTGCGGGTCTATGCGCTTTACCTGAATGGTCTACGCGAAATGGAACGTCTCGTGCACCCGTCATCTGTTGGCCGCGCAAGCAGCCAAAGCAGACGTATCCGCTCAAAAGGGGCCTATATTGCATGGATATTCTTCATGCTTTTCGCAATGTCGCTCGCTGCTGTCATGCTGTTGCTGACCGCGACTGGCGTAGAGTTTGAAAATGCCATTATTCTGGCCATCGCATCCCTGTCAACGACAGGGCCGCTTGTGCATTCTGCAGCAGAGACGCCCATCTTGCTTGGGCAGCTGAGTATCCCTGCCAAACTCACGCTTTGCGCAGCTATGGTTGTGGGGCGGCTCGAAACGCTTGCTATTATCGCCATGTTCAATCCAAGTCTTTGGCGAGACTGACGCGCGCGCGCAACAGATTTAGCAGGGATACTCGTTTTGGGGGTTTAATCTTCCGATTTGGCACGACATACTCAGGAAAGCATAGCCGTAAAACGGCTGGAATCTGACAATAAGGCATTAGAACCATGGCTTCCGACCGTCAAAATCTTCAGGATGCGTTTCTCAACCACGTCCGCAAAACAAAAACACCTGTCACCATTTTCTTGATCAACGGGGTCAAGCTGCAAGGCGTGATTACTTGGTTTGACAATTTCTGCGTGCTTTTGCGCCGTGACGGACAGAGCCAGCTTGTCTACAAGCATGCGATCAGCACAATCATGCCGGCGCAGCCTATTTCTCTTTATGAGGGTGAAGAAGCTCAGTGAGCGATAATGATCCGACGCTGACGAGGGCGTGGGTTCTTCACCCCGACATCATTCGCAGAGATGAACTGACCAGAACAGCAGAGCACGCGCTTGAAGAGGCGGTCGCGCTCGGTGAAGCTATGCCTGGCCTTGAGATTGTCGGCGCTGAAGTTGTGAAGCTGAAGAAGCCACACGCTGGCCTCCTTTTTGGCAAAGGCAAGCTTGATGAGATCAAGGAGAGGCTTGAGGCTGAAGAGGTCGAGCTTGTCTTGATTGACGGGCCTGTAAGCCCCGTTCAGCAGCGAAATCTTGAAAAGAAGTGGGGCGTCAAGATCCTTGACCGCACCGGTCTTATTCTCGAAATTTTCTCGGATCGGGCGCGCACCCGCGAAGGTGTGCTCCAAGTCGAAATGGCTGCCCTGAGCTATCAGCGGACGCGCTTGGTGAGGGCATGGACCCACCTTGAACGTCAACGCGGCGGGCTTGGGTTTGTGGGTGGCCCGGGCGAAACCCAGATCGAGGCAGACCGCCGCGCTATTGATGAACAGCTTGTCAGGCTGCGCCGCCAGTTGGCAAAAGTGGTGAAAACCCGTGAGCTACACCGCAAGAGCCGTGCGAAAGTGCCTTTCCCGATTGTTGCGCTGGTGGGCTACACCAATGCCGGCAAATCAACCCTCTTTAACCGGCTGACAGGCGCAGATGTCATGGCAAAAGACATGCTCTTTGCCACACTTGACCCGACCATGCGCAAAGTGGAGCTGGGCGCCTCTGGCCTTGAGGTTATCATGTCAGACACTGTGGGCTTTATCTCGAACTTGCCCACAGAGCTGGTTGCCTCGTTTCGCGCCACATTGGAAGAAGTGCTGAGTGCCGATCTTATTTTGCATGTCCGAGACATAGCGCATTCAGAAACTGCCGCGCAGGCGGCGGATGTGAAGGCCATTCTTGAAGGTCTGGGCATTGAGGATGAAACCCCGTTTTTCGAAGTGCTTAACAAGGTTGACTTGCTTGAGCCTGACGCGGCCCTTGCCGTAGAGACACAAGCTGCGCGTTCGGATGGTATCTTTGCGGTGTCATCGGTTACGGGGTCTGGGGTTGAGGGGCTTCTGGATGCCGTTTCCAACGCGCTCCAAGGGCTAAAGAAAGACGAGGCCATCGCGCTCACCTTCGCCGAGGGGCGAAAACGGGCGTGGCTCTTTGACCAAGGTGTCGTGGAAGCAGAACGCCAGACAGACGAGGGCTATACCCTCAAAGTCCGCTGGACATCCCGGCAATCTGAGCAGTTTTCACGCCTCTGACAGACTTATGGAGCTTTCGGCATCAGGATCGTTTCGCCTACAGCTGCGGCGCGAGCCAGCCCTTCGTCCAAAGACATCGTGATATATTCGCCGCGCCGCCAGAGCTGGGCCATATCATCATAGTGGCGAGACAGAGGGTGACCTGACTGGCCTGTCGAAATGACAAAAACCGAGCTGTCTGGGTCTGCGAAATCATAGACACCTCTATAGCCCGCAGCATGGACGTTCTGAAACGGGTTTGGCCCAGACCCGCTCGTTCGCCCGCGCATGAGGGTGTTGTCACCGCCTGAGGTGCTTTGGCGTATATTGACGAAATAACGCAGGATCGGCACCTCGCCGAGCACAGCGTGATCATGGGTGGCTTCATGGGCATCACCCCAACGCAGCGCCTCAAGGGAGGTGCCGTAGGTTTCGTCAAGCCAGACAAGCGCATCATCAAGCGCAAGGCGTGCAATGTCAGAGCAGGTTTCCGTCGCCGAGGACTGAATGATATTGCACCACATGCTCGCACCGTCGATGTCGCGGAAGACGCGCTCGACAAAGAGGGGCTCTACATGTGTGAACTCTTCTGAGAGAGGCCCGAGGTCATCTTGTATCAGACGCTCCTGCAAAAAGCGCATCCAGGTGGCGTAGATGAGCGGCTCTGGAAGATGCTCGTTCATGCGCCCGTTCCAGCCGGCCAGCAGGTTGAGAGCCACTTGGCGGCGGCGCTCCGGTGTGCCGTCAGCTGCGGCCTCTCCCGTAAACCATAGATCTGCGGCCACCAGCGGCAGCAAGGTCCGCGCGGTGTAGCTGACCGTGTCTAGCTGGGCTTCTATGAAGCTGTCACGCGAATGGGCTTTGCGGCCCTGCATCAGGCGTTGCCAACGCAAGATACGCTGGGTGTCTCCCCATGTATGGGAGACATGGAGCGGAAANGGCCGCTCAAGTAGCTTGTTGTTTGTGTTGCCNACAATNCCGCCTGACGGGCGTAGGAACTCCGGGTTGGCTGACNCTGGAAAGTAGCCCTGCCAGCGGTTTTGCGCGATCCANCCACGCCCGGGAATGCGCCCCATGCTTTCGGATGCCGCGTCGCGACGGGGCATCGCACCAATCGTTTTGAGCGCAATATTGTCCCTATCAGCCAATGTCAGGTTTTGTGACGGTGCAATGTAGAGCGCTGCGGCTCCAAGCGCCTCATCGATGCTCTGGGCGCGCATCATATGAAAGGCTGCGCTCATAGAGGTGTCATTTGGGTCGAGTGCTGTCCAGCCAAGGGAGGCAACATGCCCTTGTGGTGTGACTGCGCCGACATCGTGAAAGCTGGGTGGCAAAAGCGGGCCGTTATCTGTGCTTCGCAAAACAAGTGTGACAGGCGCCTCATCCTTGATCTTGATGATAGAGCGGCGGGTCTCAAAAGTTTTGTAGCCGTCAGGTGTGCGATATTGCTCGGTATTGTCCGGGTTCAATGCTTCCATGAAAATATCTTGGTCATCAAGATACGCAGAGGTCAGCCCCCAGCCAAGGCTTTCACTACGACCAGACATCACGATGGGCATCCCGGGGATTGTCGCGCCGATGACACCTCCTGTCGCCAGCTCAAGGCGGGCCAGATACCAAATGGCAGGCGCTGTCAGCCCCAAATGGGGGTCATTGGCGAGCAATGTTCCACCTGTCGCCGAGCGCGAGGGGGCCGCAGCCCAAGCGTTTGACGCGCCTGCAAACGCCGGAGCTTTGAGCGGAGACAGGGGATGAGTTGTTACATCTTGAGCAGGATTGGCAGCCCATTGGGTGGGCAGATGGGCCTTGGGAAACAAGCTTGCATATTCAGGCAGAGCAGCGACGCCCGTGCCCGGGACATCGGGCAGAATGTCTTTCAGGCGGAGATCATCTTTTAAGGCAAGTGACGTTCGTGCGCGCAACACCTCACCAGCGGCATGGCCCGACAGCTGAACAGCCATGAGCTTCAGGATTGCCAGAGAATCTTCAGGGCGCCACGGAGAAATGGGAGCGTTGAAAAGAAACATCTCAGGCGCACCGCGGCCCAGAGCCTTGTCGTTTATCTCATTGAGCCGAGCATTGACCCCCGCGGCATAAGCTTCAAGTGCAGCCAGCGTTTCTGCGTCTTGTGCCGCGACCGATGAGCGCGCCAGCGTATAAATATCAAAGCGGCGCAAGAGCTTGTCGATATCAAGCGTTGAGCTTCCGAAGACTTCCGAGAGCCGGCCCTGAGCCGTGCGGCGCAAGAGGGTCATTTGCCACAAGCGGTCTTGGGCATGCGCATAGCCAAGCCCGAAGTAGACAGGCGTATCGTCGGCAGCCGCAGTTTCTGCAAAAATATGTGGGATATTGGAGTGGTCACGCAGAACGCGCACAGGAGCTGTCAGTGAAGAGAACTTCAACAGTCTGATTGTAATCGGGCAAGGAGCGAGAGGCGAGGTAATAGACAGCAAAAACGCCCAAAACAGAGAGGCCAACAAAAACTGCGGCAATCCGGATCAGCCAGCGAAACAGGGTCAGCATATCTCTTCCTTCGTTCTCATACAGGCCACATCTCCGGTTTTACCTTGCCAAGCTGGGCTTGGCTCGACACAAACGATAAAACGTTTGAATGCAAGGGGAAAGACCATGGCAAAACTCGCATTTCTAGGGCTCGGTGTAATGGGATATCCCATGGCGGGCCACCTGAAAGCTGCAGGACACGATGTCTGCGTATATAACCGCACAGCGGCCAAAGCCGAGGCCTGGGCAAAAGAGCACGGCGGGCAGGCCGCCGCAACACCGCGCGAGGCGGCTCAGGGGGCTGAGTTTGTGATGGCCTGCGTGGGCAATGATGATGACTTGCGCGCTGTGTGCTTGGGCGAGGATGGCGCGTTTGCGGGGATGAGCGCAGGGGCTTGCTTTGTGGATCACACCACCGTCTCAGCCAAGGTCACATCCGAGCTTTACACAGCCGCCAGCGACGCGGGGCTTGGCTTTGTTGATGCCCCTGTATCGGGGGGGCAAGCCGGCGCAGAAAATGGTGTGTTGTCGGTCATGTGTGGCGGTGAGGAAAGCCAATATAATAAGGCCGAACCCATCATGGCAGCCTATGCCCGCATCTGCCGCCGGATCGGCGAAAGCGGGGCCGGACAGATGACCAAGATGTGCAATCAGATCGCGATCGCAGGGTTGGTTCAGGGCCTGTCGGAGGCCTTGCACTTTGCGCAATGTGCGGGGCTTGACGGGCGTGATGTTGTGGAGGTGATCAGCCAGGGGGCTGCGGGAAGCTGGCAGATGGCCAACCGTCATGAGACGATGCTCGACGGAGCGTTTGAACATGGGTTTGCTGTGGATTGGATGCGCAAAGATCTGGGCATCTGCTTGAGCACAGGAGACGAGATCGGCGCGAGCCTGCCTGTGACGGCGCTGGTAGATCAGTTCTACAAAGACGTGCAGAAGATGGGCGGCGGGCGTTGGGACACCTCAAGCCTGATCAAACGTCTGACGCCAAAAGACTGACAAAAAAGCAATGTGGCAGGCTGTATGGCAGCCTGTGCATACAACAGTATGGACAGGGGAAGACAAAACCCTTGCGCTTTGGCCACGCCAGAACGCGGTGCGGGGGCCAGCCCCCCGCGCCCACATTAGCAAGGCCTGAGCACAATAGGCACGGACCAGTTTAGTGGGTCGTGGTGTTCGAAAAGAGCTGGATGGTCGCGATGCCCAAGATGATCAGCCCGAGGCCTATCACCGCGGGCAGATCAAGCTTCTGGCCAAAGACAGTATACCCGATGGTCGCGATGAGGATGATGCCAAGGCCCGACCAGAGCGCATAGACGACCCCAACAGGCATGAAGCGCAATGTCAGGGCCATGAAGTAAAAACTGATCCCGTACCCGACCACCATCAAAACCGAGGGCCAAAGGCGCGTGAACTGCTGGCTTGCCTGCATCGCAGAGGTTGCGATGGTTTCAAAGGCAACTGCGATGGCCAGGTAGAGATAGGGCATGAGCGGATTCCTTCAAAGCGGTAGCTCGGTTGTATCCTTGATATCTTCCATAACAAAGCTTGCCGAGACATCGGCCATAGAAATTTTGGAGATCATCTTTTGATAGAGGCGATCATAGCCTGCCATATCGGCCACATGCGCGCGGATCAGATAATCCAGATCACCTGACATGCGGTAGACACCGCTGATCTCGGGTATGGCGCGGGTGGCGCGGGCAAAATCTTCTGACCAGTTCGCCGTGTGCTTTTCGGCGCGCACCTGAATAAAGACGGTCAAGCCAAAGCCGAGGGCTTTGGCATTGAGCAGCGCGACGCGTTTGCGAATGAGGCCTGCCTCTTGCATCAGTTTGATCCGACGCCAGCACGCATTGCGCGAGAGGCCTATTTCAGCGCTCAAGGTATCCAGTGAAATGTCACAATCGCGCTGCAATGCGCGAAGAATCTTCAGGTCTAATTCATCGTGTCTCATATTTTCATTATATGTTGGGATTTATTCCCTTAATGCAAGCCAATTGGCTCATATTTGGGACAAAGCCAAGCGGCCGCTGGTCTAAACAAGGGCTGAACAGAGACCAAAGGAGCGCGAACATGATTGCCAAACTATTTTTGAGCCACCCCCAATCCGTGAATGAAAGCTATTTTGAGCATATGCGCTTTGCGCTCTGGTTTGCCTTTTGGCTGGCCGCCGCGGCTGGAGCAGC
>P_2C_Liq_3_UnCtyDRAFT_100074_pt1 | contig 26936 bp, 19 predicted proteins | sample Pon2CUnioCityCA_3_FD_9720 | JGI IMG/M metagenome (IMG submission 9720)
AGTTGACTTAAATACAGACTGATGAAATCTAAAAAAATGAATAAGAAAAATAGCGTATTTATCGCAACAAGTTTAGACGGATTTATTGCAGACAAAAATGGTAAAATTGATTGGTTAAATTCTATTCCAAATCCCGATAATGATGATATGGGATACATAGAATTTACAAACGGAATTGACGCACTTGTAATGGGACGAATAACATTTGAAACGATTCTTGGATTCGATGTTGCCTGGCCATATAACAAACCTGTTTTCGTATTGAGTAATACGTTAAAAGAAATACCTGAATCTCATAAAGACAAGGCTTATTTGGTAAAAGGAACAGTAACAGAGATTTTAGCGAAAATACATAAAAAAGGATATCTAAGATTATACATTGACGGAGGAACAACTATTCGAAATTTTCTAAAAGCGGACTTGATAGATGAAATGATACTTACAACAATTCCGATTTTATTGGGCGGTGGCTCTTCTTTGTTTGGAGAACTACCAAACAAACTCAGTTTTGAACGTATTGGAACAAAATCCTTTCTAAATCAAATAACACAAAATCATTACAAACGAAAAAAATAAAATACCAAGACACTTTATAAAGTAACTACTTACTGACTTCTAGTCTACTTACAAAAATATTTATATACTTTCTAGCTGGTTTAAGTTGATTTACAGTTCGTAAATTTGATATTAAACACACCACATATCATATACAAAACTCGCCCTTTACTATTTATAAATTTATTTTTAAAAATAGTTGATACATCAAGTTAACGCTGATTATTTTTTTCTTATTTTGTTTTACTTTAATTGATAAAAAAATTACTCTTGAAAATTAAACATATCGATACCATAAAAGAAACACTGGCCAATCATCAAGGCAATATTTTAAAAAAAGTACTTGTACAAAAAGGAGAAATTCCTAACTTAATGATGTTTAGTGCCGCTACTTTTAAACCACAACAAGAAGTAGAAATGCATAAGCACGACACCATGTTCGAAGTGTTTTACATACAAAGTGGTAAAGCTGAATTTGTAATTAACGACAAAAAACACATTGTAGAAGCTGGGAATTGCATTACTATAGAACCCGGAGAATTGCACTCACAGTCCAACCCTTTTCATGAAGACGTTACGTGGTTATATTTTGGTATTGCTATTGATGAGTGATAATGATATTTTTTAAAGCACTAAAATCAATATTCTAAACCAATCGTTTTTCGAACTTCATCTAAGGTTCTTATTAAATTTCTAGAAAACTCAAAAGTCATAACATCACTTTCTGTTTTGTTTTCTCTCAATAGTTGATTAAAGTGTTCGGTTTCAAAATTATATCCAATTGTTTTGTAATTAAAATCGATAGTTTCTTCTATACCATTTTTATAAATGGTCACTGTTGATGGTTCGTGGAATCGTTTATTAATTTTTACAATGGCGTCGTCAAAATTAAAAATGGCTTCTGTATTTGTTTCAGATAAAAGAGTACTTTTTAAATGGGCTTTAGCATTTTTATACTGAAAAGTAATATCGCAACTTGAGTCTGCTCCTGTTTCAAAAAAAGTAGCCTTTGCCTCTATTTTTTCCGGATTTCCTAAAGTAGATAATGCCGTAAAAATCGGGTAGATTCCGATATCTAACAGACTACCTCCACCCACTTCTTTTTTTATCAATCTGCTCTCTACATTATACATCGCTTTAAAGCCAAAATCTGCCTTAATTTCTTTGAGTTTACCAAATTCTTTAGTTTTAAAAATATCTAAAACATATTGATAATGAGGTAAAAAATACGTCCATAATGCTTCCATCAACAATACATTGTTTTCTTTGGCAACAGCAATCATTTCTTTTACTTCTTCTGCGTTCATTGCAAAAGGTTTTTCGCATAAAACTGCTTTTTTATGTTGCATACAAAGTATGGAGTGTGCTCTATGAAACGAATGTGGAGTAGCTATATAAACGGCATCAACCTCAGCATCTTTAACTAAGGCTTGATAAGAATTGTATGCTTTTTCTGATTTGTATTTTTTTGCGAAACTATCTGCATTTTCTTGATTTCTAGAAGCAACAGCAACTAATTTTGCATCTCGAATAGTCATTAAATCTGTCGCAAATTTGTTGGCTATTTTACCACAACCAATAATACCCCATTTAATTATTTTCTTCTCCATATTATTCAATTCAATTTTTAGCCCTCGCAGGTTTTGAATACCTGTGAGGGCATTATATTTATGTAATTTTCAACTAGATTTCACTTAACGTTAGATTGTTTTTTGGCATAAATGCTTGCAAAATAACTGCAAGTATCATCACCAAAAAACAACCTAATAAATTCAGCCATAAGTAAGGCAACCAATCTAAAAAATAGACGGCAATAATAATCATTTGGGTTATTAAAGCCGCTATAAAAACAGCATTACCTCTCACAAATTTTATAAAAAAAGCAAGTAGAAAAATACCTAAAACATTTCCATAAAAAATAGAACCTATAATATTTACTACTTGAATTAAATTTTCAAATAAGTTGGCTACACAGGCTACAGAAATCGCCATTAAACCCCATAACAAGGTAAACCATTTTGAGGCTTTTACAAAATGTTCTTCGCTCTTCTCAGTTTTTACATTTCGTTTGTACAAATCCATAGCAGTGGTACTTGCCAATGCATTTAATTCGGATGCTGTAGATGACATCGCTGCAGATAAAATTACCGCCAATAAAAGTCCTATTAAACCTCTTGGTAAATTGTTTAAAATAAAATGGATAAACACATAATCTTTGTCATTCGATTCAATTTTATCTAACGTATTCTCCTCATCAATTTTATCAATAATTACTTTCGATTTTGCTTTTATCGCCAAATCTCTTGCATTTAAATCTTGAATTTGTTGCTTTTCTTGAATTTGAAAACCATCTATAAAAAGTGCTTTTTTAGCGTTTTCTATAACAATATGTTCTTCTTCTAATTGCTTGTATTCATCAGCATATTTAGTTTTTGAAATCTCATTATTTGCAGTCGGATTAAAGTTTAACGGCGATGGATTAAATTGATAAAACACAAAAACCATCACACCAATTAACAAGATAAAAAACTGCATGGGTACTTTTAATAATCCGTTAAAAATCAATCCCAACTGACTTTCTCGAACCGATTTTCCAGACAAATAACGCTGCACCTGACTTTGGTCTGTACCAAAATAAGACAACATTAAAAATGTTCCTCCTAAAATTCCTGTCCAAACTGTATATCTGTTGCTTAAATCAAAAGAAAAATCTAAGACCTCCATTTTGTTACTTGCGCCAGCAATTTCTAAAGCATTTGTAAAGGTTATGTTTTCGGGAAGTTGACTCATTATCATAAAAAAGGCAATCAACATTCCCACAAATATGATAATCATTTGTTGTTTTTGCGTAACATTTACCGCTTTTGTACCTCCAGAAACAGTGTAAATAATTACTAAAAATCCGATGATAATATTAAGTGTTAACAAATCCCAACCCAACACTGCACTTAAAATAATGGCTGGTGCAAAAATGGTAATTCCTGCAGCTAAACCACGTTGAATTAAAAATAAAATTGCGGCTAAACTTCTAGTTTTTAAATCGAATCTACCTTCTAAAAACTCGTAGGCTGTGTACACTTTTAGCTTGTGATAAATAGGTATAAAAACCACACAAATAATTACCATTGCTATTGGTAATCCAAAATAGAATTGCACAAAACCCATTCCGCTATGAAACGCTTGTCCTGGAGTAGACAAAAACGTAATTGCACTAGCTTGCGTTGCCATAACAGACAAACCAATTGTCCACCATTTAGAGTCGCTTCCGCCTTTTATATAATCGGTTACATTTTTATTTTTTCGTGTTACATAGGTTCCGTAAGCCACAATAAAAATTAGAGTTACAGATAAAATAATCCAATCTATACTGTGTAATTTGCTTTCAATTTCCATACCTACACTGTAAAATAATTAGTAATAAAATAGAAAGCTATTAGGTAAATTACGTTGGCCACTAAAACCAAGGTGTACTCTTTTTTCCAAGTATATTTTTGATTGTTCATTTTATATTTTTTAGAAGCTATTTCCTGCTTTCAACACTCGCTTCACGCTCAAAAGCGTGAGAGCTCAAACAAATGTTTCAATCAGGGTTAGACTTGTTTGCCAAATTTTGTCAGTTCAAAAATAGTAGAGCGCTCATTTATTCTTAATCTCGTTTTTCTTTCCCTACAGAAAGCATATTCGCAAATAATTTATACGCTCCAGAAACGCCAGCTGGCAATTCTCTAAAGAAACTTAAACCTGTGTAAATGTAATTTCCTTTACCATATTTTGCAATTAATAAACTACCCAATTTTGGTGTTTCTCCTTTGTCATTCATAGATAAAAGTGGTCTGTATTCATCACTCCAAATAGAAGGAAAATACAAACCTCTTTCTTGCACCCAACCTTTAAAATCTTCTTGGGTAATTTTATTTGGATAATTTAACAGCGGATGTTCTTCATCTAAAATAGTTACCTCAGCAAATTCGTCTGTTACTCGATCTCTAGATAATTTTAACGTAAAAGGTGCAGCAACATCTACTCCTCTATTCGTGTTGTATTGCACAATCATATTACCCCCTTTTTCTACATAATCTAGTAAGAATTTTTGCTTAAATTTTAACTCGTTTACCACATTATACGCTCTAATTCCTAAAACAACGGCATCGTATTTTTTTAAATTTTCAGCAGTAATTTCTTTAGGATCTATATCTACAACTGTGTACCCAATTTGTCGCAAACTTTCAGGAACAATATCTCCTGCACCTTTTATATATCCTATTAAATTGCCTTGCCTTTTTATATCAAGTCGCACTACTTTTGCTTCAGAGTTTTTAAGCACAATCTGTTTCGAAATATGATTGTAGTTAATTTCAATCAATTCTTTAGTGTAGGTTTCTCCATCAGCAGTGGCTATTACTTTTAACTTGCCTTCAGATTGTTTTTCTGGAGCAGTAACCATAAACTCAACAATTTGTTTATCACCTTTTTGAGCAATATTAAATGGCACTTTATTCGGAGAAAGCAACCAATCTTCAGGCAATTTTAAAGACACATATCCGTTTATAAAATTAGCACCAGCTTTTACTACGATAGCTATTTTTTTTGGTGTACTATCAGAAAAAATAAGCACTTTATCTTTTAACTTGGTTGTTATTTTTGGTACAATTTCAAAAGGCTCATAAATTTCGCCTTTGTCGCGTTCTGCATATCTTCTAATCACATTTTTAGTAAACGTAATTGGCACATAATTCACTAACAAATTAAAATCTACAGTAACTTGTCTTGGTGTTTCTGGTTTGCCAATTAATTGTTGTTTTTTAACAATATACATCCCTAAAGTAGGATCGTTTTCTAACCAATATGGAGCTGAAAAATTGGCAGATTTTAAAGAAATTTTTTGTTTAAAATTTATCTTTTCATTTTTTGTTAGATCTATTTTTTTAAACACATCCTTTTGATCGATAGTAGAGGTTATCGATGTTAACTCTACAGGTACATCACTTCTATTTATCACCTCAAAACTTACATCAATTGAGGTGTTTGGTATGGCTGTAGCACTCGCAGCTGATGCTTCTAAATACAATCCTAAACAGGCTTCTATAATTTCTTTGATTTGTCTTTCTTTAATATTTCTCCAATACTCATCATCTATTTTCTTTATTAAAGAGTAGGCTTCTATCAATTTTGGCAAATGCTTAGACGGCTCTACAAAATCAAAATTTTCTTCAACCTCATATAAAATATCCCCAATTTCTCCTCCGTTTTCTAAACGATTCCAAGTGGTATTGATTCCTGAAAAAATATCATTTTTATCTTTTGGTGCATCACCTTTTAAGAACTCAATATATTCAGTTTGTGAACCTCTTGTCGTTAATCTACCAAAACCTTGGCACAAATGCTGACTACTAGCCATTGATGCTAACTCATTATTAGACAATCCTTTTAACGGATAATATACACCAATATCAAACTTTGTAAAGTCTTTCGCAATTTCTTCGAACTTTTTTTGATCTCTATAAAACCAAGAAGAAGTATTGTGAAATAGACGTTTTGGTTGCCAAGTTTCTGTTAATTTTAATTGACTTTTAAATTGAGTAGAATCTCCAACTTTATCAAAAGCTTCTACACTTAACATTGCAGAACTTGTGTGATGTCCGTGCGTAGTACCTGGAGTTTTATGATTAAACCTGTTGATAATTACATCTGGCCTAAAGGTTCTAATAACCCAAACCACATCACTTAATACCTTTTCTTTATCCCAAATTTTTAAAGTTTCATCAGGGTGTTTAGAATATCCAAAATCGTTGGCTCTTGTAAAAAATTGCTCGCCTCCATCTACTCTTCTAGCTCCCAATAATTCTTGTGTTCTAATTACGCCTAGTAGTTCTCTTATTTCTGGTCCAATTAAATTCTGACCTCCATCTCCTCTAGTTAACGATAAATAGCCCGTTCTTGCTTTTATGTTATTTGCCAAATAAGCTATCAAGCGCGTATTTTCGTCATCTGGATGCGCAGCAATGTATAAAGCTGTTCCCAAAAAATTGAGTTTTTCAATTTTTTCGAAAATTTGGTTTGAAGTTAATTTTTGGGGTTTTTGAGCAAAAGTTGAAATAAAAAACAGTAAAAATACTGAAATTGAAAGTAAATTTTTCTTCATTTTTAATAGTTGATAACAGACAAATGTACTTTTTTTAATCAGTAATTAAGATTGTCTTAACATAATTATAACGTTTTGGAAGTGATATCTAAAAATTAGCAATTCAAGTGTATCCAAGAGATAAAAGGAATCCGATTTTTCAGCAAAAATAAAATGTTTTGCTTTAAAAAACTGTTGTCGATACAATTCTGATAAAAAAAACAGAAGTACTCGAACTAACATTTTAAAAATTCATCAACAAAATGCTCATAACCTGTTAATAAATTAATTTTCAAAACCATATATTAAAGTTATATTTGTAAGCATAATTTAGAAAAAAAAATCAATGAAATTTATTGTATCGAGTTCGCAATTACTAAAACAATTACAGGTTTTAGGTGGCGTTATAAATAGCAACAATACTTTACCTATTTTAGACAACTTTTTATTTGAATTGTCTGAAAATCAATTAAAAGTTTCTGCATCAGATTTAGAAACCACAATGAGTGCTGTGGTTGATGTAGAAAGTGATAGCGCTGGTGCTATTGCTGTTTCTGCACGTTTACTATTAGATACTTTAAAAACATTTCCAGATCAACCTTTAACGTTTAAAACCGAAGGAGATAATACTATAGAAATTAGTTCTGATCAAGGAAAATATGATATGGCTTATTTTAGTGGTGATGAGTTTCCAAAAGCGGTTTCATTGCCAAATCCAAGTGTAACTATTGTGCCTGCGCATATTTTAGGAACTGCTATTTCTAAAACTATTTTTGCAGCTGGTAACGACGATTTACGCCCGGTAATGAGTGGTGTATTTTTCCAGTTTAGTTCGCAAAGTTTAACTTTTGTGGCTACTGATGCGCATAAATTGGTAAAATATTCTAGAACTGATGTAAAAGCAGATCAAACAGCTGAGTTTATTATGCCAAAAAAACCTTTAAATTTATTAAAAGGTATTTTAGGAGGTTCTGAAAGCGAAGTTACTATTGAATATAATGATGCCAATGCAAAGTTTACCTTTGATAATGTAGTTTTAGTTTGTAGATTAATTGACGGAAAATATCCAAATTACGAAGCGGTTATCCCTAAAGAAAACCCTAATAAATTAACGGTGGATAGAGCTTCTTTTTTAAACTCTGTAAGACGTGTTTCTATTTTCTCTAGTAAAACTACACACCAGATTCGTTTAAAAATGGCGGGAACTGAATTAAATATTTCTGCAGAAGATTTGGACTTTTCGAACAAAGCAGACGAACGTTTAAGCTGTGATTATCAAGGTGATGATATGCAAATTGGTTTCAATTCTCGTTTTTTAAGTGAAATGTTAAACAACTTAAATTCTAACGAAGTTTTAATTGAAATGTCTTTACCAAACAGAGCAGGAATTTTAACGCCTATTGATGGAACAGACGAAGGCGAAAAGGTTACGATGTTAGTGATGCCTGTGATGCTGAATAACTAGTGTTTTAGAAACAAGTTTTTTTTGAATCAAGATACAAGACAAAACCACAGCTTTTTAGTTGTGGTTTTTTGTGTACTTTTACTTTAATGAATTTCCTAGCCCATTTGTACCTATCTCAAAACAACACCAATATTATGATTGGTAATTTTATTGCAGATCATATTAGAGGGAACCATTATGAGGGTTTTTCAAAAGAAATTAAACAAGGTATTTTTTTACACAGAGAAATAGATACGTTTACGGATGCGCATAAAATTGTTAGAAAAAGTAAACGGCGTTTACACAAACGCTACAGACATTATGATGGTGTGATTATCGATATTTTTTACGATTATTTTTTAGCTAAAAATTGGGCAAATTATTCTGCAATTCCATTGGATGTTTATACAAAATCTGTGTATAGTTTATTTGATAAAATAGCATCAGAATTACCAAAAAAATCACAACAATTTATTACATATATGATTGAGTATAACATATTATTCAATTATCAATATAAAGAAGGCATAGCAAAAGTTCTGAATGGAATGAATCATAGAACCAAAGGTAAATCGCAAATGAATTTGGCTATTGAAGATTTAAATAATTTAGAAGTAGAATTACAAGAAGATTTTACACTTTTTTTTAATGATTTAATGGCATTTACTAATCAAAAATTAAAAGGACTTTCTGTCATTTCATATGAAGTGAAACGTAATTGAGAAATCCCTATCAATAAGATTTCTCCATAAAGTCGAAAGGACAAAAACGATTATAATTATGATAAAAATATTTTTATTATGTATGGTTTCTTTATTGATGTTCAGTTGCAAAACATCACCTGCAAAAGAAAAAACAACAGGTTTAATTACCAATAAAGCAATGGTGGTTTCTGCAAGAGAAGAAGCTTCTAAAATTGGTGTAGAAATTCTAAGAAAAGGTGGAAATGCTTTCGATGCCATGGTAGCAACAGAATTAGCTCTGGCTGTTGCATATCCGTATGCAGGAAATATTGGTGGTGGTGGCTTTATGGTTTACAGAAAAAATGATGGAGAAATTGGTGCTTTAGATTATAGGGAAAAAGCACCCTTAGCATCAGATAAAGACATGTTTTTAGATGCTAATGGAAATGTAGTAGATGGCAAAAGCACACTTGGAGCTATGGCTGTTGGCATTCCAGGAACTGTTGCTGGCGTATTTGCAGCGCACAACAAATTTGGTACACTTTCCATTCAAGAAATTTTAAAACCTGTTATTGCTTTGGCAAAAAAAGGAGTTTTAGTTACAAAAAAACAAGAAAAACGAATAAAAAAATATCAACCAAAATTTAAAGAAGTAAACCAATCTTTAATTTTATTGGATAGTGTTTGGAAAGAAAATGATACTATAAAATATAATGCTTTAGCAGCAACTTTAGAACGAATTTCTAAAAACGGAAGAGATGAATTCTACAAAGGTGAAACTGCCAAACGTTTGGTAAATTTTATGCAAGCAAATGGTGGAATTATGACCTTGGAAGATTTAGGTAAATATGAGGTAAAATGGAGAACGCCAATTACTTTTACATATGATGATTTGCGTGTAATTTCGATGTCTCCTCCGTCAAGTGGAGGCATTTGTTTAGCGCAAATTATGAACGGAATTGAGCCTTATGATTTACATACTTTTGGGTATAATTCAACAAAAACAATTCAAGTAATTACAGAAGCAGAAAGACGTGCTTATGCCGATAGAAGTTTCTTTTTAGGAGATCCTGATTTTGTAAAAATACCTATGAAAACTTTAATTTCTAAAGCATATACAAAGGGCAGAATGGATAATTTTTCGTTTGAAAAGGCTACAAAATCTGCTGATGTAGCTCATGGAACTATAGAAATGATTGAAAGTGATGAAACTACGCATTACTCTATTATAGATCAATTTGGTAATGCAATTTCGGTAACCACAACTATAAATGGTGCTTATGGGTCTAAATTATATTGCTCTGATTTAGGTTTCTTTTTAAATAATGAAATGGATGATTTTAGCAGCAAACCTGGAGTGCCAAATATGTTTGGTTTAATTGGCGCAAAAGCAAATGAAATTGTGCCAGAAAAAAGAATGCTAAGTTCTATGACACCAACAATTGTAGAAAAAGAGGGTAAACTTTGGATGGTGGTTGGCACTCCTGGAGGTTCCACAATTATTACCTCTGTTTTGCAAACCATTTTAAACGTACACGAATTCAATTTTGGAATGCAAGAAGCGGTAAATCAACCGCGTTTTCATCATCAATGGATGCCAGATCTTATTATGATGGAACCTAATCAATTTGATAAAAACACAACAAACGAATTAACAAAATTAGGTTATACTATTAATGAAGAAGATGCTCCTGTAATTGGAAAAGTTGCAGGTATTTTAGTATTACCAAATGGTAAATTAGAAGGTGGTGCAGACAAAAGAGGTGATGATGCCGCTGTTGGATTTTAATTTTAGACAGTAGACATTAGATAGTAGACAGTAGACAGTGGACAGTGGACAGTGGACAGTGGACAAAACTATAAAAACCGCGAAACTTTAAACCTTAAACCTTTAAACTTTAAATCTAAAAATATGATACAACCATTCCACATCGCTATTCCTGTTCAGAATTTAGAACTTTGCAGAACATTTTATAGAGATATATTAGGCTGCGAAGAAGGCAGAAGCACAGAAAATTGGGTAGATTTTAATTTCTTTGGCCATCAATTGGTAATTCACCAAAAAGACGATTTCATGCCACAAAGAATTTCAAATCCTGTAGATGGTTATGATGTTCCTGTGCCACATTTTGGTGTGGTGTTAACTTGGGAAGATTGGCATTCTTTTGCAGACCTATTAAAATCTCAAAACATTAAATTCGAGATTGCTCCGTGTATCAGATTCCAAGGAAAAGTAGGCGAACAAGCAACTATGTTTTTTAAAGATCCAGAAAATAATGCTTTAGAGTTTAAAGCTTTTCAAGATATTGGGCAGTTGTTTGCAAAATAGACCTATCAGTATTTTTTTTTATAACTAATTTGATTTTCTTTATCTTTAGAAAATAAATCAAACGATACCCATTATGAAAAAATTTATATTCCTTTTTTCTTTAATTATTAGCTTTCAAAGTTTTACACAGGGCACAAGATTATTAAGACAACCTACGTTATCAAATAAAGATGTAGTTTTTGTTTATGCTGCAGATTTATGGAAAGCTCCTCTAACAGGCGGAGATGCCATTCGTTTAACAAGTGATGAAGGCTCTGAATCTAATCCACAATTTTCTAAAGATGGAAAATGGATTGCATTTACAGCCCAGTATGATGGAAATACCGATGTTTTTGTAGTTTCTATAGATGGTGGAGAACCTAAAAGATTAACCTATCATCCAGCAACAGACATTGTACAAGGTTGGACACCTGAGGGAGAAGTTCTTTTTAGATCTAATAGAGAATCAAAACCAACACAAACTAATAAGTTTTTCACAATTTCAACTATAGGAGGAATTCCAGAGGCTTATGATATACCAAGAGCCGCTTTTGGTGAAATTTCTGAAGACAATAAATACATCGCCTACACTCCTATTACCAGTTGGGATGCTGAATGGAGAAATTACAGAGGTGGACAAGCAATGCCAATTTGGATTGTGAATTTAAAAACCAAAGACCTCATAAAAACACCTCAATTGGATGGCGAAAGACACGTTAATCCTGTTTGGTATAACAATGATGTGTATTATATTTCAGAGAGAGATTACACTGCAAATATTTGGTCTTACAACATCAACACAAAAAAAGAAACGCAAGTTACATTTCATAAAAAGTTTGATGTTAAAAATTTAGACGCCAATAAAAACGGAATTGTTTACGAACAAGGAGGTTTTTTACACAAATTAATTCCAGAGACTAAAGAAACCAAACAAATTATTATCGACGTAAAAGGAGATTTAAACTATTCTAGAACAAGATGGATGACTGTTTCTGGACGCAATTTATCCAACCCAAATGTTTCTCCAAAAGGAAAAAGAGCCATTTTTGAACATCGAGGAGATATTTTTACAGTTCCTAAAGAAAACGGAACTTGGAGAAACTTAACCCATTCTTCTGGAGTTGCAGATCGCTCTCCTATTTGGTCTCCAAAAGGCGATCAAGTGGCTTGGTTTTCTGATAAAAATGGAGAATATGAATTGGTTTTAGCAGATCAAAATGGAAATAATCAAGAATATATAAAACTACCAAATCCTACTTTTTATTTTCAGCCAGATTGGTCTCCAGATGGAAAACACATCGCCTACACAGATACCAATTTTGTAATTTGGATTATTAATTTAGAGACTAAAAAATTAACAAAAGCAGACGCTGATACTTTTGCGCATCCCAACAGAAGTATGAATCCTAAATTTTCTCCAGATAGTGATTGGATTGCGTATGCGAAACAAAATGATAATAGTTATAAATCTATATTTGCATATCAACTTAGTACCAAAAAGACTATACAAATAACAGATCCAATTGCAGACGCAATTTCTCCTGTTTGGGATGCATCAGGAAAATACATTTACACTTTAGCAAGCACAGATTATGGCTTGCAAACAGGTTGGTTAGACATGAGCTCTTACGACCCAAGTGTAACAAGAGCTTTATATGCCATTGTTTTAAATTCTAAGGACAAAGCACCGATTTTACCAAAAACAGATGAAGAGTCTCTAAAAAAGGAAGATAAAAAAGAAGCAAAAGATAAAAAGGATAAAAAAACACCATCAGAAAACAAAACAGTTATCGATGCAGATGGATTATTTGATAGAGCAATAGCTCTAAAATTACCAGCAAGAAATTACACTGCTTTATTAAAAGGACCTGAAAATAAAGTTTTTATTGCAGAAGCTATTCCAAATTCATCAGGATTAACAGTACACAGTTATGATGTAACTAAAGAAAAAGCTACTGTTTTTGCTACTGGTGTTTCGACTATGACAGCATCAGATGATAGAAATTCTATTTTACTTTCTCAAGGAAGTAGTTGGAGTTTAAACAGCACAAAATCTCCAAAAGCTGGAAAAGAATCTCTTAAAACAACGATGAAAATAAAAGTAGATCCTAAAGCAGAGGCGCATCAAATTTTTAAAGAAGGTTGGCGTTTTATGAGAGATTTCTTGTACGTAGATAACGTGCACGGAGCTCCTTGGGATGATATTTACAAATGGTACGCGCCTTGGATCAATGATGTAAAACACAGAACAGATTTAAACTATGTGGTAGATATTATGAGTGGTGAAGTTGCTATTGGACATTCTTATGTTTCTGGTGGAGATTTACCAAATTTAGATAGAGTTCCTGTTGGTTTATTAGGTGCCGATTTAAAAATACAAAACAATCGTTATCAATTTAAAAAAATATATAAAGGCGAAAGATGGAATCCTAACATCAATGCTCCTTTAGGTTTACCTGGTCTCAATGTAAACGAAGGTGATTATTTAGTTTCTATTAATGGTGTATCATTAACTCCAGACATCAATCCTTACAAGTTACTAGAACAAACTGCTGGTAGACAAATTTATATTAAAGTAAATAACGAACCATCAGAAAATAATGCAAGAGAAATACTAATAGAACCAACTTCTAGCGAAAGAAATTTAAGAAGTATAGATTGGGTTGAGCGTAACAGAAGAAAGGTAGATAAACTTTCAAATGGAAAATTAGCTTATGTTTATGTTCCAAATACAAGTGGGCCAGGGTTTACCTCTTTTAATAGATATTATTTTTCGCAACAAGACAAAAAAGGGGTTATTATAGATGAAAGAAATAATGGTGGTGGTTCTGCTGCTGATTATATGATAGATATTATGTCTAGAGAAGTTGTGGGTTATTTTAATAGCAAATCTGAAAGCAGAAAACCTTGGACAACACCAATGGCAGGAATTTGGGGACCAAAAGTGATGATTATTAATGAAAGAGCGGGTTCTGGAGGAGATTTATTGCCTTATATGTTTAAAGAAAAAAAATTAGGCCCTCTAGTAGGTACAAAAACTTGGGGTGGTTTAGTTGGTACTTGGGATACTCCACGTTTTATAGATGGAGGAAGGATGGTAGCACCAAGAGGTGGCTTTTATGATGTTGATGGAAATTGGGCTGTTGAAGGCGAAGGAGTTGCTCCAGATATTGAGGTACATCAAAACCCTAAAGAAGTTTTGGCTGGTAAAGATCCACAATTAGAAAAAGCTGTAGAAGAGGCATTAAGACTTTTAAAAGAAAATGAATTTATAATGAAACCTGAGCCTAAAGCGCCTATTCGTTCTAAAAGACCTAAAGGATATCAAAAAGGCAATTAAAATCTAAAAACCTTTACAGAATTTATGTTTTAAGTTCTGTAAAGGTATTTTTTAATCTATTTATCAATCCATAAATTTCATCTTCGGTATTAGTTGCAAAACCCAAACAAATGCTGTTGTGTGTTTGGTTTGCCTTATCATAACGTTGCTACACTCCTATTTCTATTTTTTTTTGCAAAGGGTTAATAGATATTGAACAAATTGTAGAATATCTCATTCCTAATGAATGAAAACCTCAAATAGTGGAAATTCCGAAACATGTTTTAGATTATTATCATCAAAATAAATACAGAATCATTAAAAATTGATAAATTAGCTATCTAATTATCGAATTTTATATGAAGAAGTTTTTAAAAATTATAGGAGCTATTATTATTTTAATTATCGGCTTTTTAGTCGTCTATTATTTTATAAATAATGAAGAGTTACCAAAAGGAGAAAAAGGGAAAGAGGCAGATGCTTTAGCGATTAAAATGTTTAATGCTATTAATCATGAAGCTTTTGAAAATACAGAAACTTTAGAATGGAGTTTTAGAAATACGCATTTTTATAAATGGCACAAACAAGAACATAAAGTTGCTATTTCTTGGGATGAACATAAAGTGATTTTAAATACTAAAGACAATTCTAAATCAGAAGTTTTTTTCGACAATAAAAAAGTTGATGACAAAGAAGTTTTACAAAAAGCTATTGATTTTTTTAATAACGATTCTTTTTGGTTGATTGCACCTTTTAAAATATTTGATGCTGGAACCGAAAGAAGACTTGTTAAATACGAGGGTAAAGACGCTTTACTAATTACCTATACTTCTGGGGGGTCTACTCCTGGAGATTCTTATTTATGGATTTTAGACAAAAACTATTTTCCAATTTCTTATAAAATGTGGACAAGTATTATTCCTATTGGTGGTGTTACTGCATCATGGTCTGACTGGAAAACCACAGAAGCTGGTATTAAATTGCCAACAAAACATACACTATCTCTATTTGGAATGGAAATTGGTATGGGGAATGTAAAAGCTTATAATGAAAAAGCAAACCTACTTGCTAATAAAATTTTAGAAGCTATTAAACACGATAATTACAAAAAAACGCGCTATTTAGAATGGAGTTTTGCAGGAAAAAGAAGTTTTAAATGGGATAAAAAAGAACATGTTGTTGATGTTTCTTGGAACGATTTTCGTGTACACTTATACCCTGCAGATATTGAAAAAAGCACTGTCTTTTTTGAAGATATAAAGCAAGAAGATACTGACGAAAAAGTAGTAAAACAAGCTTGGGATATTTTTAATAATGATTCATTTTGGCTAGTTGCTCCTCATAAATTATATGACGATGTTGTAGTTAGAAATTTAGAAAAAGTTGATGGTAAAGATGCTTTGCGAGTTACCTACACTTCTGGAGGCACAACTCCTGGAGATGCTTATGTTTGGCTTTTAGATTCCACTTATGTCCCAAAAAGCTATAAAATGTATCTCAAAAATGGCAGAATGAATGGCACACCAGCAACTTGGGAAAACTGGATTACCACAGAAAGCGGCACCTTATTACCAACAATCCATACTTTTGAAAGTGGTGGTCAATTAAGCATGGGCGATGTAAAAGGATATAATTAATGACTTCTAAAACCATAGCAAACGGAATTTTAAGAGCCATAGCAATCATTCTTGGCATACTACTTTTGGGCTATTTTTTATTAAAAATTCAATCTGTAATTATTTATATTGTCATAGCAGGTGTATTGTCTTTAATTGGTCGTCCGATTATTATTTTATTGAGAAACAAACTGAAATTTCCAAATACAGTCGCGGTAATTACGACAATGTTTTTAATGCTCAGTTTACTTACAGGGTTAATCGTTTTATTTATTCCTTTAATTTTAGAACAAGGCAGAAGTTTATCACTCTTAGACGTTGATAAATTACAAATTAACATTCAAAATATTTTTAACCAAACCACAGCTTATTTTTCATCTAAAGGCATTGATATTTTAAAAGAGTTAGAAAGTATCGATTTTGCATCTCAATTTGAAACCATACCCAATTTATTTAACGCCATTATTGGTGCTTTAGGTTCTTTAAGTATTGGTCTTTTTTCTGTTTTATTTATTTCTTTTTTTTTTATGAAAGACAGCGGAATCTTAAAAAAAGGAGTATTAACTTTAATTCCAGATAAAACAGAAAATCGTTTCTCTAGCTCGTTAGAAATCATTAATGATTTACTGTCAAAATACTTTATAGGCCTTATTTTTCAAATTACAATTCTATTTGTTTTGTACACTATTATTTTATTGGCTTTTGGCATTTCTAACGCCGTAGTTATTGCATTTTTATGTGCTTTGCTCAACTTAATTCCTTATGTTGGCCCTATAATTGGGGCAATTATTGTGTTCTTTTTATCGATGTCTAGCAATATTGGGCAAGATTTTCAAACAGAAATATTACCAACTTCTCTATGGATTTTATTTTGCTACGGATTAGCGCAAATCATCGATAATTTTGTAAGTCAACCTATTATATTTTCTAAAACCACAAAATCTCATCCATTAGAAATTTTCTTAATCATTATTATTGGAGGTTTACTTTTTGGAGTTGTAGGAATGATTACTGCTGTACCTTGTTATACTGCTTTAAAAGTAATTTTAAAAGAATTTTTAGCCGATAATAAAATTGTAAAATCGTTAACCAAAAACATTTAATTTCTATTGATTATTGATATTCTAAATGATGATGTTCAGCAATTTATTACAGATAATTTAAAGACAGACATCACAAAAATTATTTTAAAAGGGAGCCCTTTTAAGACGGTTTCTATTCAAGAATTAGCCAATCAAATTATTGCAAAACAAAAATCAGAAAAGAAATTACCCACTTGGTTTTCTACTACAAATATATATTACCCGCCAAAAATTAGTATTGAGCAAACCTCTTCAGAAATTACTGCGAAATACAAAGCTAGTTTAGTTGCTGGCAATGCAATTATTGACATAACAGGTGGCTTTGGTATAGATTCGTATTACTTTTCGAAACAATTTAAAGAACTGACACATTGCGAAATCAATGAAGAGTTATCAACAATCGTAAAACACAATTATCAACAATTAAAAGTCGACAATATCCATACTTTTTCTGGCAATGGATTCGATTTTTTAAAACAAACTAAAAAACATTTTGATTGTATTTATATAGATCCTTCCAGAAGAGATGATGTAAAAGGAAAAGTATTCTTGTTAAAAGATTGCCAACCTTACATTCCTCCGAAAATTGATTTCTTTTTCTCGAAAGCCAAACAGATTTTAATTAAAGTTTCGCCTATTTTAGACATTAAAAACACTATAAATGATTTAAAAAACGTAAAAGAAGTTCATATTGTTGCTGTTAATAACGAGGTAAAAGAACTGTTGTTTTTATTAGAAAAAAAATATCCAGGAAAAACCAAAATTAAAACCATAAACTATCAAAAGGAAGACATACAAAAATTTGAATTCGATTTCAATGAAAAAATTGAATCAACTTATGCAGAACCACTCACCTATTTATACGAGCCGAATGCTGCCATTTTAAAATCTGGTGGATTTCATCAAATTTCAAAAGATTTAACTGTTTTTAAATTACACCAACACTCACATTTGTATACTTCAAAAAAGTTAATAGATTTTCCAGGAAGAAGTTTTAAAATTGAGTACAATGTTTTATATGATAAAAAAAAGATTCTCAAACTTTTACCCGATAAAAAAGCAAATATTACCACACGTAATTTTCCTAAAACTGTTGCTCAATTTAGAAAAGAAACCAAAATAAAAGACGGTGGAGACATTTACATATTCTTAACAACAGACTTAAACAACAAATATAAATTAATTATATGCAAAAAAAACCACAAAACCTTAATATAAATATAAGAATTTGTTTTTTTTTCTATTTGTTATTAAAATAATTTTTTATATTTGCACCCACTTTATGTGTTTTATTTTTAGGGGTATAGGACACTAAGGCCCAAGTCTCGGTTTTTAATCGAGACTTTTTTTTTACTAATAGTTTTTCATTAAATTTGTGTAAAGTAGAACTTTAAAAACTTATGCAAACAGCTAATTATCAAGGTCTAAAAATTACACCTTACAATCATTCAAAAATTGATGATTTTTTAGTTGTCGAAGCGCCACTTCAAATAAATATAAATCAAGAGTCTTATACTGTTGTAATGCGCACTCCTAATGATGATTTCGAATTGATTCGTGGGCTACTTTTCGCTGAAGATATCTATAAAAAAGAGGCTTCTTTAAAGTATAGCATCGAAAAAACCGCACAAAATATACCAACAATCGTCAATGTAAACATTAAAAAAGAAGATTTAGGAAAAGGGTATTTGAATAAACGCACTTTATTATCTGTTTCGTCTTGCGGAATTTGTGGTAAAAAAGAGTTAAAAGATATCTATGTTAATGGCAACATTTTGCACCATGATATTTTTGTTTCTTCTCAAAATCTCCATAGCATGTACAACATAATGAATGATTTTCAGAACACTTTTAAAAAATCTGGAGGTAGCCATGCTGCTGCGCTTTTTAATAAAAATCAAGAACTTTTAGTAATCAAAGAAGATATAGGAAGACATAATGCTGTTGATAAATCAGTTGGTTTTTTATTACAAAAAAATACACTCAAAAATGCCCAGTATTTATTAGTAAGTGGTAGAGTATCTTATGAAATTGTTACCAAAGCTTTTATTGCTAAAATTCCCGTTATTGTGGCTGTTTCTGCTTGCTCGTCTTTAGCTGTAGACTTTGCGAAAGAATTTGGTATTTGTTTGATTGGTTTTACAAGAAACCAAAAAATGACCATTTATTCAAATCCTGAATATATTAATAATCTAGAAAATGCTAGATAAAACAAACGCACAACCACCAGAAAAATTAACAGGAATTAAACTTAAAAAAATTCCTACAGCCGCTGTTGGTGCAAAAGCCATTACATCTGTATTAACGCGCATAAAAAATGAAGTTGGTCTGGTAAAAGGAATTGGTTTATTAAAAAACTTAAATCAAAAAAATGGTTTTGATTGCCCAGGTTGTGCTTGGCCAGATCCCGACGAAAAAAGAGCTTTTTTAGCTGAATATTGTGAAAATGGCGCGAAGGCAATTGCAGAAGAAGCTACAAAAAACAAGGTTTCACCCCTATTTTTTGCTACATATTCTGTAAATTCAATTGCTAAATTATCTGACTTCGAAATTGGCAAAAAAGGTAGAATTACGCATCCTGTCTATTTACCAGAAGGCGCAACACACTACAAAGAAATTTCGTGGAAAAACGCTTTTCAAATTATTGCTGATGAATTAAATGCGCTCAATTCGCCTGATGAAGCTATTTTTTATACTTCTGGCAGAACAAGTAACGAAGCTGCTTATTTGTATCAATTATTTGTACGTCAATTTGGCACAAACAATTTACCAGATTGTTCTAATATGTGTCACGAGTCTAGTGGTGTTGCACTTACTGAAACCTTGGGTATTGGCAAAGGTTCTGTTACTTTAGACGATTTTAATCACACTGATTTAATTATTGTTATCGGACAAAATCCTGGTACAAATCATCCAAGAATGTTAACCGCTTTAAGTGAGGCTAAGAAAAAAGGGAGTAAAATCATCACCATAAACCCTTTACCAGAAATTGGTTTAATAAAATTTAAAGAACCACAAAATCCTTTAAAATGGCTTGGATCAGGACAAGATTTAACAGACGTATTTTTACAAGTTAAAATTAATGGTGATGTTGCTTTGTTAAAAATCATCCTAAAATTAATGGTAGAATATGAAGAAAATAATCATGGTTCTGTTTTCGATTACGATTTTATCAAAGAAAAAACTTACGGTATAGAAGATCTCTTAGACGATCTAGAAACGTACTCAATAGAATATTTATTGCCACAAACAGGCTTATCTTTAGAAGAAATAAAAGCGGCTGCAGATTTAATTATCAACAATAAAAAAATAATTATTTGTTGGGCAATGGGTGTAACGCAACATAAAAATGGCGTTGATAATATTAGAGAAATTGTAAATATTTTACTCTTAAAAGGCAGCATAGGCAAAAAAGGCGCTGGCACTTGTCCTGTTCGAGGACATTCGAATGTGCAAGGAGATCGAACTATGGGCATTTGGGAAAAACCAAAACACGATTTTTTAGATAACCTAGAGAAAGAATTTCAATTTGTAGCGCCAAGAAAACACGGTTTTGATGTTGTAGATGCTATCGAGGCAATGCACCATAAAAAGGCTAAAGTATTTTTTGGCTTGGGGGGTAATTTTATTTCTGCAACTCCTGACACAGAATATACAGCAGATGCTTTACGAAATTGTAATTTAACGGTACAGGTTTCTACAAAACTCAATAGAAGTCATTTAATTCACGGTAAAAAAGCCTTGATTTTGCCTTGTTTGGGGCGTTCAGAAAAAGACATACAACGTTCTGGAGAGCAATTTGTTAGTGTAGAAAATTCTATGGGCGTTGTTCATAAATCTCAAGGGCATTTAAAACCTTGCTCTGAAGATGTGTTGAGTGAAACAGCAATTGTAGGAAATTTAGCAAAGGTTACTTTAAAAAAATCAACCACAAACTGGTTAGCATTAGTGTCAAATTATGATTTAATTCGTGATAAAATTGAAGCTACAATTCCAGGTTTTAAAGACTATAACAAAAGAGTTCGAAAAGAAGGTGGTTTTTATTTGCCAAACAATGCACGAGAAAATAATTTTGACGTTACTGCGACAGGTAAAGCAAATTTTAGCGTCAATTCACCTTCAGATATTGTATTAAAAGACCATCAATTTATAATGATGACCATTAGAACACATGATCAATACAACACCACAATTTATGGTTTAGATGATAGATATCGTGGCATTATAAACGAACGTAGAGTAATTTTGATGAATGCCGATGATATGCATTCATTAGGTTTAAAAAAATTAGATTTGGTAGATTTAACAAGTCATTTTAACAATGAAAAAAGAGAAGCTAAAGGATTTTTAGCAGTTCCTTATAGCATACCAAAACAATGCACAGCAACTTATTTTCCAGAGGCAAATGTACTCGTACCATTAAAAAGTACAGCTAAACACAGCAACACACCAACCTCTAAAACCATCATTATAACCATTAACAAAAGATAATTTTATAACAATGAAAAAGGTATTTTTTTTATTCATAATTGTACTTGCCAGCACTATGGTATTCGCACAAAACGAAGAAGTTTCTAGAAAGAAAACTCAGAAAGCATTTGGGAAGATAGACTTTCTATCTATAAATATGCCTGAATCTAACATTCTCAACGAAAAAAATATGGGTTTTACAGGAATTCATTATAATTTGATGTTGAATGACTGGGCCTATGCCGGTGCTGGAATTTATGGAGCAGTTACTGGAGAAAGAGGTGGCTTTTTTACTTTGGGCGTAAATGCAGGTATCAAAAAATATTTGGGTAAAAATTTTTATGTAGATACAGGTTTTCATTTTGGTGCAGGTGGTGGCGCACGTGCTCCAGATGGTGGTGGTGTATTTATATTACCACATTTTAATTTGGGTTACGATTTTAAAAGTTTCTCGTTAAATTCTGGTTGGAGTTATGTCGATTTTTTTGATGGCGGACTCATCCAAGGAAATCAATTTAATATAAGCTTAGAAATACCATTAGATTACACCTATTCAGATTATGAAGCATCAGAAAATGAATATGATTTTGAAACCTTACAAAAATCAGATTGGAACATCAACTCGAAGAGAACTTCGTTAATGTTTCATCAAAATAACTTAAAAATACATGGTAATACCCAAGGTATCAACAATGGAAAAACCATTCGATTGGCAGGTTTTGAACTCGCCAATTACTTTACAGAAAACTGGTTTGCCTTTTTAAAAGTTGATGGCGCTTTTGATGGCATAAAAGCTGGTTTTATGGATGTTTTTCTAGGTGGTGGTTATCTTTTACCCATCAACAAAAACAACACGAATATTTTAGCTAAATTTGGTGTGGGCGCTGCTGGTGGAGGTGGAATTGACACGCAAGGTGGATTTTTACTTTATCCAGATTTATCTATCGAACAAAGAATATTTAATGACTTTTTTCTGTCTATAAACAAGGGGTTCGTAGTATCCCCGAATTCACATTTTAATACCTCTTCTTTAGGTATTGGTTTAAAGTATTATGTAGAGAGAAGCGGAATTATTTCGGACAAATCGTTTACTGGCGGAAAGTTTAAGGGTTTTGAAGTGGTAGTAAAACACGATATCTATTTAGATGCTGAAAGAGATGGACAACCTACAGAAGATATGCACCAAATAGCACTGCAGATTAATTTTGACTTAACAAAAAATATCTTTGTGGCAGGTCAAACTGCTTTTGCTAGTTTCGGAAATGCAGGTGCTTATGCAGAAGGGATTGTTGGTTTAGGTGTAAGAACAAATCCTTTTTTAAATGAGAAAGTTACTCTTTTTGGGCAAGTTTTAGCGGGTGCTGCTGGTGGTGGAGATATTAGCACAGGTGAAGGTTTAATTTTTAAACCAGCTGTAGGTTTTAACTATAAACTAAACAATAACTTAAGTTTTCGAACTTCTGGAGGTTATGTAAAAGCTAAAGGTGGTGATTTAAGTAGTGTAATGTTAAACTTTGGTCTAAAATATCATCTATCTTTCTTAAAAATGAATCGATAAAAGTGTATTTTTAAACGATACTTATAAATCCCTAAAATGATAATAAAAAATAACCTGCTTTTTTGTATATTTCTTATTCTAAATAGCCAAGTTATTACTTCGCAAGGAATTCATATTACACCTCAACCTCAAAAAATAATAAAGGGTAATGCATTTTTAAATATCAATGCCGAAACTCAAATTGTGTTTGATGATGTTAGCAAAGTTAACGCTAAAGGTTTGCAAGAATATTTTAAGCAAAATTTTGGTTTATCGTTAAATACAACAGATTTTCAGAACTTAAAGCATAATTTTATTGCGTTTCAAATTGATGAAAATTTAACTGATGAGGGGTATGAATTAACTGTAGCTGATAACAAAATAATAATTTGCGCAAAAAATAATATTGGCTGGTTTTACGCAATACAAACCTTAAAACAATTGTGTTCATACAATTCGCATTATTCAAAATATGAAAAATACATCAAGGTAAACGATATTAAAATTATAGATGCTCCACGATATAAGTGGAGGGCTTTTATGCTAGATGAAGCCCGATACTTTAAAGGAATGGAACAAGTAAAAATGCTATTAGATGAAATGGCTTTTTTAAAAATGAATGTATTTCATTGGCATCTGGTAGATGACCAAGGATGGCGCATTGAAATAAAAAAATACCCAAAACTTACCGAAATTGGTTCAACAAGAAAAAGCACACAAGTTGGCCCATTACAATGGGAAAGTCCCATACAATCTGGTGAAATTCACAAAGGCTATTATACGCAAGAACAAATTAAAGAAATTATTGCTTACGCTAAAGACAGGCATATTACAATTGTACCAGAAATAGAAATGCCAGGGCATTCTACTGCAGCAATAGCTTCTTATCCTTGGCTAGGCACATCAAAAAAAGAAATTGAAGTACCTATACGATTTGGCGTGGGTAAAGATGTATACGATGTTACCAACCCAAGAGTTACACAATTTTTAACGGATGTATTAGATGAAGTTATGGCACTTTTTCCATCAAAAGTAATTCATATTGGTGGTGATGAAGTAAAATATAACCATTGGAAATCGTCTGCTTCTGTACAAAAATATATGGAAGAACATAATCTAGCCACTCCTGCAGATTTACAAGTGTATTTTACCAATAACATTTCTAAATACTTACAAAGTAAAGGAAAAAGAATGATGGGTTGGAATGAAATTATGGGGCATAATTTACACCACTATCAAGATAAAAAAGATACGAAAACTACTCAAAAATTAGCCAAAGAAAGTATCATTCATTTTTGGAAAGGTGATACAGAGCTTGCAACCACGGCTGCAAATAATGGTTACGAAATCGTAAATTCATTGCACAATTTCACCTATTTAGATTACGAATATAAGAATTTACCATTATCTAAAGCCTATTCTTTCGATCCTATTCCTAAAAAATTAGATGAAAAATATCACGATAAAATAATTGGTTTAGGCTGCCAAATGTGGGGAGAATCGATACCTACCAATGGCGAAATGCATTATAAAACTTTTCCTAGAATTGCAGCGTATGCCGAAGTTGGCTGGACTACTACAAAAAATAAAAATTTTAGCAGATTTAAGAAGTCTTTAAAGCATTTACAAAAAAGATGGACAGCCAAAGAAATCTATTTTGCTCCTGATGAATTTATAGAAAAAAAGAACTAAATTTTGGAAGAAATTATATCGATAGCTCCAGGCAGAACCTGTTTATTTGGGGATCATCAAGATTATTTAGGGCTCCCTATAATTGCTTGTGCTATTAACAAACACATCACCTTAACCGCAAAAAAGAATACTACAAATACTTTCGAAATTGATTTACCCGATATCAACCAAACCAGAACAATAGGTATTTATGATGATTTTGGGGTGTTAAAAAAAGAAGATTTTTTTCAATCTACGTTACAAGTCTTACATCGATATAATTGTATTCCGAATAATGGGTATGATGTTCATATTTCGGGTACAATACCTATTAATTCAGGAACTTCAAGTTCATCTGCTTTGGTTGTAGCTTGGGTGCAGTTTTTAATTAAAGCTTTTGGTGATGAAGATTTGCTAAGCTCAGAAAACATTGCTCAAATCGCTTTTGAATCTGAAGTCAACGAATTTAATGCTCCTGGAGGAAAAATGGATCAATATAGTATTGGCTTAGGTAATATTATTTACTTAGAAACAGGTGATGATTTTTCTTATGAAGTTTTAAAAACTCCGTTAACGGGTCTAATTATGGCGGATTCTGGTGTTCCCAAAGAAACAATTGGCCTATTAAAAAGATTGAAAACCAATTCTTGGAAAGCCATTGAAGAAGTAAAAAAAGAATACCCAAACTTTACTGTAGAAACCACCAAAATTGAAGATTTAGAAATGTATTTAAATTGTATTTCTGATGATTTAAAACCGTATTTAGAAGCGGCTATAGGCAATTTTAACGTCACTTTAAAAGCATTAAGTGAGTTTAAAAAAGAACAAACTGACCTTGTTATCATTGGTGCTTTGATGAATGAACACCATCATTATTTAAAAAATCTTTTAAAAATTACCGTACCAAAAATAGACGGAATGATTGATGCTGCTCTAAAGGCTGGCGCCCTTGGTGCAAAAATTGTAGGTTCTGGTGGTGGTGGAAGTATTGCTGTATTATCCCCTAAAAACAAAGAGAAAAAAATTACAAATGCCATTTTAAAAGCAGGGGCAAAAGAGGTCTATACTGCCGCTGTTGATAAAGGTGCTCGAATATCAATCAAAACAACATAACAACGATAATGCACGATAACTTAATTATTTTGGCTGGTGGAATGTCTTCAAGAATGAAGAAACCAAGCACGCTAAAAGCGATAAACAAAGAAGAAACACATCAAGCAAACAACAGAAATAAAAGTTTAATTAGTGTAGGTAATTCAGGCAGACCTTTAATGGATTACTTGCTCTTCAATGCTAAAAAAGCGGGTTACAAAAATATTTATATTGTAATTAATGAGCAAGGAGGTTTGTTTAAAGAGTTTTATGGCCAGCAAAAAGCAGGTAACCACTTTAACGGATTAAACATTTCTTTTCCGATACAATATATACCAAATGATAGAGTAAAACCTTTTGGAACGGCTGATGCCGTTTTTCAAGCTGTTGAACAATTTCCAGAATTACAAAGTGAACAGTTTACGATTTGTAATAGTGCTAATTTGTATACCATCAATTCACTAAAATTATTAAGAGAAACGGACTATTCAAATGCTTTTATTTCTTACGACAGAGCTACTTTAGCGTTTTCATTAGAAAAGATATATTCGTTTGCTATTCTAAATTTAAATGAAAAAAATTATCTAAAAAACATCATTGAAAAACCCTCTTTTGAAGAAGCTAAAACCCATCAAGATAAAGACGGAAAAATTAGAGTGAGTATGAACCTTTTTAAGTTTGATGGTAAAACAATGTATCCTTATTTAAAAAATTGCCCTGTTCATCCCGAAAGAAAAGAAAAAGAATTACCAACGGTAGTTTTAAATTGTGTTGCCGAACATCCTGAGTCTTTTTATGGCATTCCACTTTCAGAACACGTTCCAGATTTAACTGCAAAAGACGATATTATCGTCTTAAAAGAATATATAAATAAGCATTTTCCTGAAAAGTTAAGTTGGTAATTTTATAATATTTATATTGCAACCATTGTAAATCGACATTAATACCACTTTATGATCAACTTAAGCACCTTAGATTTTACTTTAATCATATCATTTTTTCTAATAACGTTATTCATTGGGATCTTTGTTTCTAAAA
>P_2C_Liq_3_UnCtyDRAFT_100078_pt1 | contig 26230 bp, 23 predicted proteins | sample Pon2CUnioCityCA_3_FD_9720 | JGI IMG/M metagenome (IMG submission 9720)
CCGCATTCCACTATGAGGTCAGCCAATGCTTGTGTTATGCCACCTTCACGTACATCTGTTTCCAATGCATATTCCATTAGTGCTGACAGCAGTACAGGAGCTCTTAGTATTAGATTTTGTGTAGCACGGAACTGTTCGGGTGTGTAGCTTCGATCGGGGTTGCTGGGTGGCAGTAGTTCAGCTATGGTGTTGCCGTGTAGATCATGCAGTGTGAACTCAGGATGTGAGGGTGCGCCTCCACGTTTGAGATGCCAAGGACCTTCTGCGTGTGTGTTGCTCAAGAAAACATTCATACTGATATTTATTGTGGTTAAATACCAGTGCAAAACAGTTTGGAGGACCCAATGGCCACATTACGCAGACTAACAGTGGATTTGTGTGTGGGAGATACTATACTAGTAGGACCCAATGACAAACCCGCCACCATCACCAAAATAGAATATTTTCCTCGCACAGGATCAATCAGTCTCAATACCACAGCAGGTCCACGCAATGCATTGACGTTTCGATTGGTAGAGGATGGTTGTGCAGATGAGAATCCAGCTGACAAATACAGATGAATGGCTAAATACCATATGAAGATCGAACACATAATCACCAATGAATCGGACATTGAAGAGTGGAAAGCCAGCAAAGAGTTGTGCAAAAGCAATCGCAGTGACAGCAGTTTGGGTGCCAGTGCATTGGCCAGTTGCAAGAGTCAAGGGTTGCGTAGACGTGATACCAAAGTCAAGCACACACTCAACAAGAAGCGTCAAAACATAACTGGGCGCAAAGTCAAGGGCAAAAGCTATGGCGGGCCACTGCCGGATTGGAGTTGATGTATGCGCATAAGAGACATCACAGAAAGTGAATGGGCACGAGATCTATTCAATCTCAAAGACCCCGAAGACAAAGACAACGACAAAGACAAAGACAACAGTGTTGACGCTGCCAGTCGCAGCAACACATCCAATCCCAATAGCAGTGATACTGCTGATAGTGCCAGCAACAGTGATGTTCCCACAGGAGGTGGTGGTACTGGCAATGCTAGGACTGCTATGTCGTTTTTCATCAACAAAGGGTTGTCACCAGCTCAAGCAGCAGGCGTAGTAGGCAACCTACAAGCAGAGTCGGGTCCAAACTTGAATATCAGTGCAGTAGGAGATGGCGGACAAGCCATAGGTATTGCACAGTGGCATCCAGATAGACGTGCCAACTTTCAACGTGCATTTGGCAAACCTTTCAGTGAAAGCACATTTCGAGATCAGTTGAACTTCATATGGTGGGAATTTCAAAACACAGAACGCAGTGCATTCAATAGACTGAGACGCACAACCACAGCAACACAAGCTGCCGCAGTGGTGGATCAATACTACGAACGCAGTTCAGGAGCACACAGAACAAAACGTATGCGTTATGCCGCAGCACTTGCACCGTCCGGAGGAACAGCATGAGATTTCACGAGTTACAAATCAATGAATACGAAACATTTGCCAAGCGTGGTTCTCCTGTTGCCAGCACAGTAGGTTATGGGCATGGCAAAGACATAGCCAAAAGCGGCGGTGCTAACTGGCAGCAAGCACAACGTGATGCTGAAAAAGCTGCTCGTGATGAAATAATACAAAGACAAAGCAACACTGGCAATACTGGCACCGATACCGATACTGATACTGATCAATCGTCTGACACAGTACAAGGTTCAGGCAGTGGGCGTATAACATATGCCACACAAGGTAAGATACGCAATCAAGCATTGCATCCCAAACTCAAAGACATGTTGGAACGCACAGCCCAAGCAGTGGGTGTTGATGTTGTTGTCAGCAGTGGCGGACAAATGAGTATGGAAGCCTATCGTAGAGCACCTGGAGAAAAATCAAACAGTGGCGGTAAGTCTCCTACGTATTACTTGAACCGTCGTGCTGTAAGAAAAGGCAGCACAAGACATGACAATGGCATGGCAGCCGACATACAGATACGCAGTGGAGGCCAAAACGTAAAGTTGGATACTCCGATCATGAACAAGTTTGTTGAAGAGTTTTTTAAAAACCCAGACGCCGGCGGCGGCAGTGGTGACACAGACTACATGGGCGATTATACAATTCACGTAGACATACACAAAACTAGATCACGTTCATGGAATGCTACTCCACAGTTTCTAGCAGCAATGAACAGAGGATTAAGCAATCAAGGAAGCGCATGAACCTAAAAGGCAAGTTTTTAATAGCTAGACCCACAGTCAAGGATCCGTATTTCAAACGAAGTGTTGTATTTGTTTACGAACACAATCCACAGTCTGTGATAGGATTGATCATAAACAAGAAGTCGCCAAACAACACAGTAAATGACATTATGCGCAACAAAGGATACAACGACATTGCAGAGACGCCATTGTTTGTAGGCGGCCCAATGAATCAAGCAGCAGTTTGTTTGTTGCACACACCCGAGTTTGCAAGCAGCAACACGCTTGCAGTTGATCATCGTTTTAGTGTCAGCAGTGATGATTTGATGATGTATAAGTTTGTAAATGGAGATATCCCTGATGGACATAGATTTATCATAGGAAGTGCTATGTGGTATCCAGGTCAGATGAACGCAGAGCTCAAAGCCAATCATTGGTTGATAAGCGAGTTGACTGCACATGATGTTTTTGATTACGAAGGAAGAGAAATGTGGGATAGAGCAGTAGAAAAGAATGCTCAACAAACCATAGACAAGTTTTTTTAGGAGAAGATCATGAAACAGTTAGTACTATCGATTGTGTTTGTGTTAACTGCTTCACTGGCATTTGCACAACAATCAAAAACATTTTACGTGGCACAGCCTTGCGACCCAGTTGAAAAGATGTTTACAATATTGGATCGCTACAGCGAAACTCCATTGTTTACAGGCAACGGCATACAGTTTGGCGCTCAAAGCAATCAACCGTTCAACGGCGGCGCAATGTTTTTTGTAAATCAAGAAACAGGCACATGGAGTCTAGTCTCTGTGTATGCAGACGGCACTGCTTGTATGGTTTCCAACGGCACAGATTTTGAACCATATAGTGATTGACTTTTACAAAAATGTAGTGTATACATACATAAATATGTTTACAACAAAGGAATCAAACGGTGTCAGATACACTTTGCCTCAATGCAGATGGACAGCCAGTTAGCTTTTTGCCACTGAGTGTGGTGGAATGGAAAGAAGCTGTGATGTACATGTATCATGACAAATGCATGGTACTTGAATGGTACGATGATTGGATGGTGCGTAGCCCCAGTTGGGAAACACGGGTGCCGGCTGTGATTATGTTAAAAGAATACATGCACAAGACCCGCAAACCACGCTTTAGTAAGACTAACTTGTATTTGCGGGATTTGTATGAGTGCGGGTATTGTGGTACACGTCATCCTAAAGGCGAACTAACAATGGATCACGTACAGCCTGTGAGCAAAGGCGGCAAGACCACTTGGGATAATGCTATGACAGCATGTAAGACATGCAACTGGCGCAAGAGCGATAAGGTAGGACCAGAGTGGCGTCCACGTTACAAACCTTATGCTCCTGGGTATTATGAGTTGGTGCGCAAGCGCAAACAAATGCCTATCAATGTAAGACATCCTAGTTGGAACCAATGGCTAGGTCTTGAGGATATTTAAAACACGCTTGGCCACTATTTGGTGGCCTTGCGTATTCATGTGATAAACATCATCAGGCAAATGATATTGTAGGGTGTCTGTGCAATCAATGATAGGGTAATCAGTTATGTCTGCTAGTTCAGGAGAGTAGTTTCCACCACGCAGAAAATACACACGTTTGAAGTCAAGGCTTTTCAAGTATCCTTGGAACATTAGATGTTGTACACAAAACTGTTCTTGATCAAAATCTTCACTGCTGAACTTTCTAGTCAACAACCCTATACGTTTTTCATCTCCTACACCGTTTTGTTCTAACCCCCATTTGTTTTTAACAATGTAACCGTAGTTGTCGCTGTATGGCTCTGCCTGTGCATGTTGATCGTTGGAATTTACACTAGGGTGATTTGCATTGCGTTGCACAGGGCTGTACAGTTCTGTTCTGTGAGGTTCTGTGTATTGTATTATTAAAATGTCTCGATTGGTTATATTGCCTGTGTGTATATGATTGACTATCTTGCGCCATATACGATAGTTGCTGCCAGCTGTAGCAGCTTCGTCTATCAACTCACATTTTAGTTGTGCAGCAACCAATGCTGGCCAACTGAGATGACGTTGGATATCAAATGCACTGCTGAAACTGCAACCGCCTACTGCTATTTTAACCAAGCAACACGTTTTCCTTGATTTACTCTACGCTCTTGCTCTTCAACGCTGCCAGGATAACGCCAAGCCCATACTGCAACCAATGCCATAAAGCCTCCACTCCATGCAACTGCCTTGATGTTCTCTGTGGTAAACCAAAGGAACGCAAGAGATGATGCCATTACTATGATCATAGCATACTTGCCTTTGGTAGGAAATACTTTCTTTTGTGTCCAGTTTGTGAGGAATGGTCCAAAGTATTTGTGATTGTAAATCCATTTGTGCATACGTTCGCTGCTTTTGCTGAAACAATATGCTGCCATTACCAAGAAGATACTAAACGGAATGCCTGGTACTATCACTCCTACATAAGCCATGCCCAAGCACACAAACCCTGCGCCTAGCCATAAGGTTTTACGAATATTCATTTATTGCCTTTCGATTGTTTTGTGTATGTATTCGGCTAGCATTTGATGACTACGTATTCCTGGATGGTGGTTGTCTAATGCCTTATCAAAATAACGATATCCCCAAGCTTGATTATCTGCTCCGTGTATTTCTACGTCAAACCATTGAAAATCAGTACTCCAGTTATCCTCTTGTGTTATAAAGTGGTATACATTTTCTACGCCTTGATTTTTGAGATAAATGTCGGCTAGTTGTATTTGTTGTTTTCCTTCTATTTCTCTATCGTATGCATTTCTAAATGTATGAAGTTGAGTGAAATACTTTCCTGCTCTAGTTCTAGCCCAGTGCGCTAAATGTTCAGGAAACTCCGGATTTTCTGGATCGATGATACAAGACCTATCCAAATTAGGCCAAAGAACGATTACAATGTCACTACGATCAAACTTGGTGTTGACTATTTTCCACCAAACTTCTTTGCAGCTTGAGCCGGGTCTACTGAGATTGTTGCATACCAGAGACATGTGTTTTGCCAACAAGCTGGGCCATGCAAACTTGCTGGGATTCTCTGTAGGAAGTTTTTTATCAGCGTCCCAGCAGTCGGGCAACCCATGTCCGTATGTGTTGCTGCATCCAAATGTTAGTAGTTTAGACATTCGACCAACCCTCTCACACAATCGTCAATCATAGCATCAGTGTGCAGCGGAGTTGGAGCAAAACGGAGACGCTCCTCTCCTACTGCAACTGTTGGATAGTTGATAGGTTGTACAAAGATGCCGTGTTCATCCAATAACCTATCGCTTATTTGCTTACATTTTTTAGCGTCACGGATCATCACGGGAACGATGTGAGTACAGGCATTATCTAACACCTCCACGCCAGCCTGTTGCAGTTTGGTCTTAAACTTAGCTGCAATGTCCTGATGCTGCTCGCGGAGTTCGTTGTGGTCTTTCAAATATTTTATGCTGGCCAACGCACCAGCACAAAGCACAGGTGACATGCTCGTGGTAAAAATAAACCCCGATGCCACGCTCCGGATAGCGTCTATGACATCCCCATCTCCGGCTATATAACCTCCTGTAACGCCAAAAGCCTTGCCAAGCGTTCCGTTTACAATGTCAACCCTATCTTGAATACCTAGATGTTCTAGATACCCTGCTCCGTGCTCTCCATACAATCCCACCGCGTGGACTTCATCGATATAGGTTATTGCTCCGTAACGATCAGCAAGATCGCAAATTGCTCGAATTGGACTTACATCGCCATCCATGCTATACACAGACTCGAATACAATGCAGGGGACTTGATTCCTGGCGGCACTCTCGACCAACTGTTGCTCTAACTGCTCCATATCATTGTGCTGCCATATTGATTTGTCAGCACCACTGTGTCGGATACCCTGTATGAGGCTTGCGTGATTCTTACTATCACTCAAAAACACAATGTTAGGAATGATTTTGCTTAATGCGATTAGACTCCATTCATTTGCGACATAGGCACTGGAATATAATAGAGCACTAGGTTTACTATGTAACTTAGCCAACTCTATTTCCAATGCCACATGGTAGTGTGAGGTACCCCCTATGTTTCGAGTACCGCCGCTCCCAGCACCTGTCTGGTCCAACGCGGTATGCATAGCATCTATCACCACCTTGTTCTGACCCATTCCAAGATAATCGTTGCTGCACCAGTTTACAACATTTTTGATTGCATACTTGCCGTACCATATAGCACGAGGAAAGTCTCCTCTCTCACGTACAATGTCGTTGAACACACGATACTTGCCAGACTCTTTGAGCCCAGCAAGCAATTCTTGAAATGGTTTTAAGTTTATCATGTTCGTATTTAACTAAATATTATATAGGAGTTACAAGAATGCGAGCACAAGATATCATTAGAGCAGTACTGGACTTGTTGGATCACGAAGATGACGAACAAGAAACTACACCAACTACATCAGTGGACATCAGCGAACCCAACAGTAGGTTCAAGCAGATATTTGCAATGTTGCAAAACAGAGACAGTGGTAGTACATTGAGCAATGCTCCTAATGAAGTGGTAGCAGATGTGGATAGTGTAACTACACTAGCAGGTGGAGGCCCTAATGCGCCCAAGCACCCACATGATATAAGAGTAGCACAACCGAGCATGTATCCTAATCAACAGGAGTATTAAAATGGCAGCAAACGGTATATCAACACTAGCATCTAAACGTGCTAGACAACTTGCAAAACTAGAACTAGCAAAAGCAGATCGCATTGCTCGCAATGTTGTAGAGCCAGGACGTTATGCTGTAACTGACTACGACATATTTGAACTACCTACCAGTTATGCCGAAGGTGACAATGACACTAATAATGTAGTTGATCACGAAAACGGCAGTGGATTGTTGTTGGGTCGTCCATGGAGCCCGTTGACTGGTGCTGTTGATGTCGGTGCGTTAACGCTTGCATCGGGTATATATGAAAGAACATACGATGACTACTTTGGACAACTGGGTTCAGGACCGTTTGACGATCAAGCAACCTACACCAGCGTTATTGTAAACGGCGGCGCAACTGTTACTGCGCAAAGTGCTAAAACCAGTATTAGTAGAGATGGTACAGTAGCAGAATCAACAAGTTATACTGCATATGGTTACTTCCTAGCACCAGCAACAGGGCAGTTTACGTTTTACATCAACAGTGATGACGCTAGTTATTTGTTTGTAGGCGACAGTGCGGATATTGAATACAACGTAGACCTAGACAATGCCACAGTCAGCAACGGCGGCAGACATGCAGCCCAAGAACGCAGTGGTACATTTAACTTGGTCAGCGGAGAGTATTATAAAATCTTTGCAGTGTTTGGCAATGATACAGGACCTGGAACAGCAATCTTTAGTTATGAAGGACCTAGTATCGCTAAAACCACAGACTTTACAGGCAGGCTGTTCTACAACACAGCAACAAATGGACACTAACGGATGCCTAATCTAAACCCTAACAGCACTAACTACAATCACAGTCATGAACCTAACACTAATGATTTGGTGCAGGCAATGGACTACGATCCATATGGCAATCCTGTACTACGCATAGACGACACTACCAAACAGCACACCAGCAAGAACCGTGTCAAGGTCAGCAGCCACGAAATCACAGACTTCTCAACTTATACATTCTCTAAGAATGTGTTAAACTGGGACGAGCAGATTACAGGCACAGGCAGTGTGGTTCATGCACCAGAATACGGTATGGTCAAGTTCTCAGTAGGCTCCAACGCAGGCGACGAAGTCATACGCCAAACCAAGCGAGTGCAGAGATACATCCCAGGTAGAAGTGCTGAAGTGGCAATGAGTGTTATATTTGGCACACCCACCACAGGCATACGCAAACGCATTGGATTGTTTGACAACACTGATGGCGTATATTTTGAAGACGGTGGTGATGGCACATACTATGTTGCCACTCGTAGGAAAGTAGGTGCAAGTTTTGTTGACACAAGAGTTGCTCGTGAAGACTGGAACTACGACAAACTGGACGGCACAGGCCCTAGTGGCATTGTAGCAGACCCAACAGCACTACATCATATTGTTATAGAGTATGAGTGGTATGGCGCAGGACAAGTTGAGTTTAAGTACATCATTGACAACAACTCGTTTCCCGTACATAGATTCGATCACGCTAACCGCCAAGCATATCCTTGGGCAAGCACCGCATCGTTGCCAGTTCGAGTCGAGATGACCAATGTAGCAGGCACAGCAGGAACACACGAGTTTTTTCAAGGCTCGCACAGTTTTGCCACAGAAGGCAATACAGAGCTACTGGGCAGACAAAACAGCATCAGCAGTGCCATCACTGGCAAGACACTTACAGTAGCCAACACATTTTATCCTGTAGTTGCGCTTAGATTGAAAACTACCGCACTCAACAGTGTGGTACTACCAGATAGTTTTTCAGGAGCAACACTGGACAACACCAATGTGTTTGTTAGACTGGTGGAAGGTGCAACTGTCACAGGCGGCACTTGGGTGAGCTACAGTGACGATTCACCCGTTGAGTACAACATCACAGCAACTGGTTATACCAACGGTACTCCTGTTGAAACAGTATATGTGAGTGCTACTAACCAAGGCAACATCTTTAAAATCAATCCGCGAGCGATTACACAGATTGACAGAAAGACCACAACCACACTAGGTGACACCAGTGATACGCTTCTTGTTGCAATGGCTTCAACTAATGCTAACAAAGCAGCATTTGCAACTCTAGGCTGGATTGAAGTTAGATAAAGGTAAATAATATCATGCGCATAGATGAGATCACAATAAACATTCCAATCCAAATAGACTTAGATGGCGACAAGCCTAAAGTCAACGTAGCCGGTAAAGATGCAGTGGACGATGACGACCTTGATCAAAACCCTGTGATGATGAATCCTATGCAGCAGGAACTGGAACTGAAAAAAGCCGAACAGGGCAAAAACTCTCCAGTGATAGACAAGATGCTAGACGACGACGACGAAGGCAACGAAGAATCTAGTGATCAAGACGATAATGTAGAAAACCTTAGAACATTGGCAGGCTTAAACAAATAAATACACTTGTAAAAGAGGGTATAGCATGACACAACTTCCAGGGTTATTTAAAGTTCACGCATCTTACAAGCCAACCGCTGAAGTAGATACATTTGTTGGGCAACAGGGCGAGTTGTTCTATTCCGAAGGCGACACAAGACTTAGAATCAGTGATGGTGTCAGTCCTGGCGGCATAGTGATATCCAACGACAGTGTTGGAAACATTGAAGGCCTCACATCAGACGGATCCAGTCTCATACTCACCATGGACCAAGGGTGGGATCTCATACCTGAAACTGACAATCAGCAAAGTCTAGGTGCTCCTGACAAACGTTGGAAAGATATCTATGTCAGTGGCGGAACCATTTTCATTGGTGAAAGTGTCAGCATCGGCGAAAACCTAGAAACTGGCAGCTTGGAAATACCTTCGGGTTCTGTGATGGTAGACTCGGAAGGCAACAGAGCAGCCATTGCTACAATCGATGTAGACAGCATTGATTGGAACACTGTGCTAGCAGGTCTGGATTTAGGACTTGACTATGCCACAACTGCCTATGTAGACGGAAAAATCCGTGCAGCCGCAATCGAGGGTGTGGAAGTAGGAGGCGAAAGCACATTCCTAGCCGACCTAGACGACATTGACACAGATGAATACAATCCCAACGAAGGCGATGTGCTGGAGTATGACAACACCAAAAACAAATGGGTTACCAAAAACGGTGTAAGACATAGAGTTGAAACGCTAGAAACCAACATAACCAATGTAACCAATGTGATCAATGACTTGCCATTGCAGGATTTATCCAATGTAGAAGCAGAAAACCCAGAAAGCGGAAGCCTGTTGCAATACAATGGCAATGAAAACAAATGGCAAGCAAGCAACAATATTGAAACAACTTTCGGTACGCTACGGCTAAATGGCGGTGCCTTTTAATAAATACATATAGCATCAGCACAGAGGAATAATCATGGCAACAGTATTACAGATCAAACGTACCAATACAGCCAACTTACCGTCAACACTTGACCAAGGTGAGTTGGTTTATCTATACGACACAAGTTCAACAGATGGCGCAGCCGGGGGCAACGGCGGACGCTTGATGATTGGTGATCCGAGCACCAACACCAACACTCCAATCAAAATCGGTGGAGCATATTACACAGGCTTGATGGATCATACCACAGGCGTTGCAACAGCCAGCGCCGCAGCACTACTGGATGCCAACAAAAAGATCGACGAATGGAATGTTGACAACATCAAAATAGATGGCAACACCATCAGTTCAACAGACACAAACGGCAACATCTCATTAACACCAAGCGGCACTGGTAAAACAGTTCTCAGCAATGCTTACATCGGAGATGCAAACACTTCACTGCAAGAATACATTGAAGACATCACAGGCGGAAGCATCACCAACGGTACTGCTATTACTATTGCATATGACGATGAAGCAGGAACCAGCACAGTTAGTGTTACCGCTGGCGGCATTGTAACTGCATTGATTGCCGATGATGCTGTTACCGCAGCAAAGATTGCTGCTGGCGCAGTTGGAACAACAGAACTTGCAGATGGCGGCGTTACAACTGCCAAACTTGCGTCTGACGCAGTCACAACGGACAAAGTGCTTGATGCTAATATCACTGATGCCAAACTAGCCAGCAATGCTGTAACAACTGCTAAAATCACAGATGGCAATGTCACAACTGCAAAGATCGCAGACGATGCTGTCACCACAGCAAAGATTGCCGCAGCCAATGTCACAGAAACAGAGTTGGCAACCGATGCTGTTACTACAACAAAGATTGCAGATGCTAATGTAACCACTGCTAAGATTGCAGCACTCAATGTCACAACTACCAAACTGGCAAACAGCGCAGTCACAAATGCTAAAATAGCAGATGGTGCAGTCACAGCAGCAAAGATTGCTGACGGTGTTATCAACAATGACAAGATCACAGATGCCAGCATCACCAATGCCAAACTAGCAAATGACGGTATCACAATCGGTGACACTGATACATCACTGGGCGGCACAATCACTGATGTTACAGGGTTAACCAGTGTTGCTGTAGACAACATCACCGTAGACGGTAATGCAGTTTCGACAACTGATACAGACGGCGACTTGGCACTAGCACCAAACGGCGAAGGCACTGTTACTGTTCCATCAGGATACGAAAGCAGAACAGGATTCACAGGCGACTCACTGGTAAACAAAACATATGTTGACAACGTTGCCAGTGGACTTGATGTCAAAGAGTCAGTGGTTGTTGCAACAACAGCCAACTTGGTAGCCACATATGATAATGCAGCAGGAACACTCACAGGCAATGCCAACGGTGCACTTGCACTAGATGGTTACTCATCACTGGCAACAGGTGATAGAGTTCTTGTCAAAGACCAAACAGACGCAACAGAAAACGGTATCTATGAAGTTACCGCAGTAGGTGTTGACGGAGTTAGCGCATTTGTTCTTACTAGAACACCCGATGCTGACGAAGCAGATGAACTAACAGGCGGCACATTCTTCTTCGTTGAAAGAGGAACAAACTATGTGGATACAGGATGGGTTGCAACACACAATGGTGTACCTACTTTTGGAACCACAGAAATCACATTTGATCAGTTCAGTGGCGCAGGTTCGATTGATGCAGGCGCAGCGATCAGCAAAAACGGCAGCACACTGAATGTAAATGTAGATGGCACAACAGTTGAAATCAACGGCAGTGATCAACTACAAATCAAAGACGGCGGCATCACTAACGCTAAAGTTGGTGCAAGTGCTGCCATTGCACAAAGCAAGTTGAATCTAAACGCAGCAAGCACAAGAGCAAATGCCACAGGTATTTCACAATCAGACCTAGGTCTTGCAAGTTTTGACAGCGCACAGTTTAGTGTAACCAATGGTTTTGCAACAGTAACAAGATTGGATGCAGGAGCATACAGTTAATAAATGTCTATAGAACTACTCCATAAAAGGAACAGCACCTCGGGTGCTGTTCCGAGTATTTCGGCATTAGAACTAGGCGAACTTGCTATCAACACCTACGATGGCAAGATCTTTCTCAAAAAAGACAACGGAACCGAAGGCATTGTTGAATTCACAGCAGGTGCTGCCCCTCTCACAGTTTCGGAAATAGATGCAACCAACAGCATAGTTGCTGGCACATCAGTTTTATCAGTGACCAACTTGGCCTTTGATCAAGACAGTGGGTTTGACATCACAGACTTGGGCAACGGCACAGTCAAAGTTGGAATGAACAGCACATTCAAGTTTTGGGAAGTAGACGGTCAAGATACACTGGTTGCCGAAGGCTTGGATCACATTGAGATAGCAGCAGGCAATGGTATTAAACTCACCACCGATATTAACAACTCGCCATATCAAAAACTCACAATATCCACACCTCCTAAAACTGTTCAGCTGTTTCAAGAAGGTTTTATAGAAAACACAACTGGAGTAATACGTTGGTATGCACCTGGCGATATAACCATCAACAATGTTGTGTTGAGACTGGGAACCACATCTAATGTGGATATTGCAGCGGCAATCATCAAGACAGGATCCACAGCAGAAACTGTAACACTGCCTGCAAGTGTAGCAAAACAAACCAAAGACACCAGTTTTACAATGACCACAGACGATTATTTAACCATCAACTTGTCAGCAGCAGGCAATGCCAATGGCAGAGATGCATCGATTGAAATCTTCTACACGTTTGATTGATATTGATAAATAAACTTAGTTAGACTTAGAAAAGGAAATCAAATATGGCAGTCGTATTTACAAACGAAGCGGAACTGACAGCCCTCAAGAACTTCTTGAACAACACGGCTCCAGAATCGCTCGTCTTAAAACTATATTCAAATGATGTTACACCAACCAACGCAGATATTGCTGGAGATTACACGGAAGTATCAGGCAATGGTTATGCAGCAGAAACACTCACACCATCTAGTTTTACCTTCACAGCAGGTGATCCAGGTAGTGCAGCATATCCACAGGTGACATTCTCGTTCACAGGTGCAGCAGGCAACATTTACGGTTATTTTGTTGTAGGTGCAACAAGTGGCAACTTAATGTTTGCAAACAGATTCAGCAACGCTCCAATCAATATTGCCAACAACGGCGACGAAATTCGTATTACACTTACAATCACATTGAACAACCCATAAGGAGTTGAACAATGGCTAAGATAAGAGCAGACCGAGTAAAAGAAGCAACATTTGTAACAGGGTTTGATGATGTAGAATTATTGGGCTCAGGCACAGGATTTCAAACATTCAGTTCTGTGTGTTCCGATGGAGATACATTTGATTATGCTATCACTCATCCTGGCACCAGTGAATGGGAAACAGGCGTCGGCACTTACGAAGCAGAAGGCAACAAGGTTCTTAGAACCAAGATTGTAGCAGGCAGTGAAGGTAATCAGGATAGCACAGGAGACAGCAGCAGTTCTCCTAATCCTACCAACTTTTCATCTGGCACCAAACAGATTTTTATCACTGTGAACAGTGATAGTTTTGAAACATTTGACAGGACCGCTGATGACCTAGCCGCATTAGCACTAGCATTAAGTTAAGGAAAAATAAATGGCAAAGAAGTTAATACCGTTTGCAGAATACGAGTTCGACGCAACCAGTAGTTCGATCATTATCAAAGGCAATATTCAACTGGAAAAGTTGCTTTTGATCACCAACGTTACAGCAAACAAAACCATATACCAGTTTAACAATCCGAGCCTTAGTGTGTTCAGCATCATATACGATGCCGAATCAAACCAAACTACAGTAAGTCTTGCTTATGATACTGCCACTGACACTACCATGTCATCATCGGACCATTTGCAGATTTTCATTGAAGCGGCTTCACAATCATTTGAACCAACAAAAAGTTTGTTGGACGCTGTTGGCAAACTTAGAATTTCACAACCAGAAAACTTGATTGACACTGACTTTGAATACGGTCTACAGAGTTCCAAATGGGAAACAATCCAAAGTGTTAACAATATTCCCAGTGTGTATTCATACTCAGGAGACTTGCCAGTTGAAGGAGTTACAGGTGTAGAAGCACTAACTGGCAGTAAACAAATCAAAGTAACAACCAATATTCCGCACGGTCTTGCACTAGGCGATCCGATCAGTGTGCAAGGTGTTACACAATATCAAGCAGAAGGTTACTTTATCATCTCTGGTGTTCCAGATGCGCTTACATTTTTCTTTGAACTAGATGTTGCTGCAACAGAATCAGGAGATATCAGTGGTAGTTACACAACTGTTATTCCTGCCAAGTTCTATCAAGGTAGTGCTCTGTTGTTGGATACACAGCGTGGTGCACAGACAGATGCGCAAGACCCAAGTTTGTTAACTGTGTCTACCAATGAAACCAATGGCTTTGCTGAAAACACCAAGGTTTATATACGAAACACAGTTGGACCAAAAGATCTTATTGTAACTGATCCTAATGCTACAGCAACAGATCTAAGACCAACCATTGACACTGACAGTTTCTTTTCTAACGATATTACCGCAGACCTATTGGCCAACACCGGACGTGGAAGTTACAAAGTTCCACGTGTGATAACTTACGATTGGGCACCTACATATCACAAATATGTTACGGCGGGCGATTGGGCCACAGACACAAATAGAATCACTTGGACTGCACACGGTTTGTATGATAGAGCATGTTTGTTGTTCTCAACGCCAATAAGAGAAGATTTAGATGGCGGACTAACCGACGGTACAGTTTACTATGTTAGAGTGATCGACGAAGATACCATTGAACTCAGCAGCAACTACGAAAACCTATCAGACACAGTGGTCCTTGACACATTGGCTAATGATTACGGTGCTGCTAGACTAGGATTGGTATACAAAGTAGAAGCCAGCAGTGGTACAACTCGAAACACAAGTATAAAGGTTCGCAGTGTTGGAACTAGGACCAGCACTCATTACACTAATTATGTGAACACAGGTGGACAGTATTTCACTGCCCAAGTGGGCAGTATATCGCAAGTGGGTGGTGATATAAACAATATCCAAAGCGTGGAGATTTATCAGATCATCGGTAGTGGTGACTTGAACAGAGGCAACGAGTATGTTAACTTCTATACAAGCGGTCAAAATTTCAAAGGCGGCGGCACCGGCTTGCAATACCACGGTAGATACTACAGCAGTTGGACATATGTTAACTGGGATGTTACACGAGGTATATATCGAAGTGGTAATGACTATAGATTGTATTATTATCTCGCTGAAGCCAGTGCTACATCCTACCACTATGCTACTTACTACTTTAGAACCACTTACAGCAGTATTAGTGTTGGCGCAGAATATTCAGGAATGGATTTACAAAGTAGCGAATGGGGACTCGGTGGCGCACCAGGAGATGCAGTGGTTGCATTCCAAGGAAGAACTCCAGGCAGTTACAGCGATAGCAATGACGCATTCAGTTATCTAACACAACAAAGAACCAATGGTAGATACACCAACACAAGAATACAATATCCTGGAACAACAGCCACATCGGGTAATAATGATGGTTCTTTTGTTACCACATACAACGACAGTGGTACAACAAATTACGGCAATACCAGTGAAATCTTCTATACATTTGCTCAGACGTTGGGCAGTGAAGCCAACACATTCTTCTTGCAAGATCACGGCATCAAAGAAGGTGATACTGTGGTGGTTGACATTGATACCACTGATTTTGTTGCAGGTCAGCGTTTTGCATTCAGCGACAGTATTGGTAACCGAGTTGAACTAACACAGCAGAGCAATCAGTTTACAGCCAGTGTGCTGAACAAAGACTTGGTACGTCTTACTGTAGATGAGCAACCCGGAACGGATGATGTTTTGGAATATCCACAGAATGTTACATTTAGTGTGAGAACTTCAAATGACTTGTTCAACACAATCTTTGTTCCCAACCACAAAATCATCGGATTGACCAATGCAACATACAAATCTCCAGGTGCATGGCCAGTTGGTCCGTTTTATGTTTATGGTTCCAGCGGCGGCTCAACTGGATATTTTTATCCATTGTTTACGACACAGGCAGCAGCAGAAGCAGCAGATGCATCCGCCGGCGCACATGTTCACACATTTGACGAGTTCCCAGGAACCACATTCTACATGCCCAACGATGATATGAATCATGCAGCATCGACAGCTCCAACTGATGTTGTAAAATGGATTGGACATGACAATGTTTATTCAGTAACACTGGATGGCACAGACTGGTTGATAAACGGCGATGGATTGGTAACCAACAGTGTAGAACCAACGCTCACTCTATACAGGGGCAGCACATACTATTTTGATACCAACAGTGCCGAAGCGTTTTACATCAAAACTGCAATCAGCGGCGGCACTGCCGATCAGCAAGGTGTAGGAGTTACCAACCAAGGAACAACCACTGGTATACTTGCATTTGCTGTTCCTCAAGATGCACCTAATACATTGTATTATGTAGGCAGTGATGCAGCAATATATGGCGAACTTGAAATAAAAGATACAACAGAAGTCATTGGCGGTTTGCAAAACAACAAACAATATACTCTTGAAAGAGTAAACGACAACAGATTGCGTATCAACGATCTTGTTACAGCGAGCAATACAGCAACAAGTGTTGTTGGTGCTCCAAACAACAACACAGTTACTTACAAAATCGACATTGAAACAGCACTAGGAATCACAGATCCTTCAACTGCTACATTGACAAAGATTGAATATAGAGGTGACTTTGGTAGTGAAAGAAACCGTCCTGAATATGTTACAATCACATTCGAAGACGGTGATAGTTTCTTGATTGGTGCTACAGGCGGTGCTGACACCGATCAATGGTTAACTGAAAACAGTTTCAGCAGTAAAGATATCAGTGCGTTGCTGTTTGATGATGCTGGTAACATCAGTGTAAACATCACAGTTGACCCAACCAGTGATGTCAACTTTGGAGGTTTCTTAGAAAGTGGCAACTACTATGAATTGAAGTTTTATTTTAGTGGTCAAGCAGGCGGTATTGTTCTTAACAGCGCAAACACAACCGGATTGCAAACATTTGAAGTTCCAAGTGTGGTTGGATCCTATGACGGTATATACACAATCAATGAGATTACAGCCGCGGATCAGTTCAAAGTTTCCAGCACTTTCCAAGTTCCACAACGTGTGTATACTTTTAATGCAGCAAATGATGTTGATGCATTGGAATACAGCATTGACTTGGGCGAAGCACACAATCTAAAAACTGGCGAAATAATCGATTATGGTAACAAAGGCTTTGCAAACATCATTGACGATGCTCAGGTAGGCGAAACGTTGTATGTGATTGCTATTACTGCATCAACTATTGCACTTGCAAGTAGTTTGATCAGTGCGCAAAACAACAGTAGACTTACACTGACATCAAGAAGCGGTGAACAAGAGTTTAGAAGCAGCAACATCATCAAGAATGTTGTAGGCAGCGGCGCTGGTGTAACTGGTTTGCAAGGGCATAACACTGTTACAGGAAGCGGAACCAAGTTCTTGAGCAACTTCAAAACATTTGACAATATCTACATTGAAGTGGATGGGTTTATTCAACCGTTTACTGTTGATAAAATCACCACCGATACTACTTTGACAGTGTTTGAAACTCTTCCTGCAAACTTTGCAGATGCAGATTACTTCTACGGCACAGAAATCAACCTACGTCCGGATGGATTTAGTTTGCACTTGCCGTTTGATGGCGGTGTTAACATCACAGCAGGAACATCCCCAGGCAGTAAGATTGTGCGTCAGTCACGCAAATACTTCCGTTATCAGTCAGGTAAAGGTATTCAAAACTCATTTGCTATCAACTTCAATCCACCAAGAGTTGTCAAAGAAGTTATACGTGCAGACGGCACTACAGCAGAAGTTAAAACTCAAGAGATTCACAACTTGGCAGTAGGCGACCCTATTGTTATACAAGATGCAATAGTCAGTGTAGGAGATAATACCTACAACGGCCGATTTAACGTAAGCAAAGTCAACGATGCATTCTCGTTTGAATACGAAATGAACAGTGCACCAGAGCAGGTCAAAGCAGAAGGTTATCCAAAGTATTTGAGAGAAACTTGGAATGACAGTTATATTAGAGCAGGCATGTTTGATGATCAAAACGGATTCTTTTATGAATACGACGGCACTGAATTGTATTGTGTAAGACGTAGTTCTACACTGCAACTTTCGGGTGTGGTAGGAGTTACAAGAAGTAGTCAGATTGTTACCGGATCAGGCACAAGTTTCACTACACAACTACAGATAGGCGATACAGTTGTGTTGCGTGGACAGAGTTATCAAGTTGTGCAGGTTAATTCAGACAACAAAATGGTTGTGCAACCTGCATACAGAGGCGTTACTTCAAAGAATGTTAAACTGACTAAAACAGTTGACACAAGAGTTCCGCAGCATCAATGGAACATTGACAAATGTGACGGAACTGGGACACACGGCTACGTGATTGACACAACCAAAATCCAAATGGCATATGCTGACTATAGTTGGTATGGTGCTGGTAAGATTAGATTTGGATTCAAGGATCAAAATGGTGAAGTTGTTTATGTGCATGAATTTACACACAACAACAAACTAGGTGAATCATACTTCCGTTCAGGTAACTTGCCAGGTAGATATGAGATTGCAAACGGCCCGCAGGCAAATGCTGCTCCAACACTGTTCCACTTCGGAACAAGTATTATCATGGACGGAACGTTTGATGACGACAAAGCATATTTGTTCACAGGTAACTCATCACCGTTTGCGTTTACAAACGGCAGCAACACATCGTTCAGCAGTAAAAATGGTGTAACCAGCAGTTTCGAAGTTATTACATTGGATGGTAGACGTGTGTTTGTGTATGCTATTCCGTGTGCAGAAGCAGACCTTGCAAATGTTACAACAGGTATGTTGATTAGAGACAGCGGCAATAATGCTCTTCCAGAAGGAACCTATGTTGCACAGATCAAAAAAGCAGGTGCAGACAGTGTGGTTTACACAAGTTATCCAGCACTGTCGACACAGCCAAGCGGTATAGCATATCCTGATATAGCAGGAGCTAGTTTGATCGTAGCTGGTGAAACTGAAGCAGTTGACTTGACACAACCACTGCCGCTGGTGAGTATTAGACTAGCACCAAGTGTTGACAGTAGTTTAACAGGTGCGGTAGGCGAGCGTGAAATCATCAACAGAATGCAAATGGCTCTCAAAGAAGCAGGTGTTACAACCAACCAAGACGTTGAGGTGTTCTTGATTCTAAATGCGTTGCCCAACGTGTTAGAGTTTACAAAAGTTGCTTCTCCAAGTTTGAGTGAAATCATTAGACACAAGTCGGGTGATACACTGCTAGGCGGAACAACAGTTTACTCACTGAAAGCATCGGCTGGTTCGATTGCTATTGCGTTGAATGACTTGATTGAACTGGGTAATAGTATACTTGGCGGAGACGGCATTTTCCCAGCAGGACCTGACTTCCTAACACTGGCAGTTCAGCCACAGGAAACCAGTGAAGTTGATGGTGCAACACCGTTCTTCGTAAGTGGTAAACTATCATGGAGCGAATCGCAAGCGTAACAAAGGAGGCCAACCGTGTCTAGTATTTCAGAGAACCCGGTTGGCTTATCCGCGATTGGTGAAGGTGCAGGCAGTGATGCACTGTTGGACATTGCACCTTATGCACCACTATCTATATCAGCAAGTGATACAGTTGTATACAGAGAAGCAATACGTCTCAACGTAACAGATCCACTTGAACTGCAAATAACAGCAACCAGTGTGCTGGGCCGAAAAGTTGTCTACGATGACACTGGTGTTATCACACTAAGTGAAACAGGCAATGCTTATGAGTTTCCAGCATTGTCGTCTGAAACTCTTGCAGCAACAGGTGGTGACCTTGGACCAGTCAGTCAAAACGCAATATCAGACTTCCAGTTCGATGGTGGCACAAACTATTTCCCAAGTGTAGGTGAACTGGTTTGGAACATTGAAACTGGTGTTATCAAATCAGTATCAAGAAGTTCAACTGGTGCGCTAGAGATTGCTGCATCAGACAATGATGACGGCAGCGAAGGCGTGGCACGCCAAGACGGCCGCAGAGAGTATCCATGGTTCCGTCCAGCGTTTGCAATAGATATTGATGTTGCAACATTCAAAACCATTGCTGCTACTAGTGTAGAATATTACTTTGATACACGAGCAGAAATAACACAAGACAATCCAGGTATTCCTGTAGGACCTATCAGTTTAAGCAGTGTATCAGAAGAACAGTTTGTTGGTTTCAATGACTTCTTCCCAAGCATTGGCGAACTGGTTTGGAATGTCGAAACTGGAATAATCAAATCAGTATCAAGAAGTTCAACCGGTGCATTGGAAATAGGCGCAGTTGACAACGATGATGCTAGTGCAGGTATTACACGTCCAGACGGAAAGGTTGAATATCCGTGGTTCCGTCCAGCAGTTGGACTAGATGTAGAAACTGTTCCATTCAAAACCATTGGTGCGTTCAGCACAGAATACAAGTTTGATGCTGCACCAGGTAACGATGAAAGTGCATTTGCACCACTGGCTGTTATATCTGAAAACAGTATTGCAGAACTTGGACAAACCATAGGACCAGCAAAAACTGCTCTAATCAGCGACACTATTGTTCTTGAAATATCAGTTGACTCTGTTGAAGTTCTTTATCAAGAAATCATACAGTTTACTGATATCAGCACAGGTGCATTGGAAGTTGGTGCAACAGACAATGTTAACTCTGTTGTAACTATATCTGACACTGGTGTGCTAGAAGTTGATATTGTAGTTGTAGAAACTGCAACCATTGCAACAACAGACACAGCAAGTTTAGAAGTCGCTGTTGATGCAATCATTGGCAAGACATTTGTTTACGACGATACTGCGGTATTAGGAAAAGCCAGCGCAACCAGTGTAGAAGTCACCAGTGGCACTGTTGATACCACTGCATTGGTCATTGGTGTAGACAGTGTTGTTGGCAAAACCTTTGTTTATGAAGATTCAACTGCATTGGAAGTTGGTGCAGTTTCTGATAATACGCTGTCAGTTGATAGTGTGGAAACTATTGTATTAACAGTCGAAGCCACTGCAACAGATGTCCGCAGTTATGATCCTGCTGAAGGTAATGCTGAAATAGAGATTGGTGTTGCACAGATCACACCGTTTACTGTTGATAGAACACTCTCCGATCCAGATCCAGACGGCACATTCAATACAGAGCAGTATGGCGAAGATGTTGCTGTATCAGGTGACCGTGCAGTTGTCGGCTCTAAGTATGAATACGGTACTCGAGGGGCCGCATATCTATACAATGTAACAACTGGTGCGTTGATTGCAACCTTAACCAATCCTGATGCAAGTAGTAATGATAACTTCGGTGCTAGAGTAGATATCAGCGACGATTATGTGATTGTAAGCAGTTGGTTTGACGGAAATCCATTTGGAGCAGGAAGTGCATGTATTTTCAGTGCAGTAGATGGTAGTTTCATAACTAAAATCAATAATCCTAACACTTCAGGCGACACTGTTAGCGAAGCTGATATTTTTTCTTTTGATGTAGCAATATCCAACAACTATGTAGCCATCAGTGCTTATGGTGAAGATCTAGGAGGCACCAATAGCGGAGCAGTATACATCTACTCTACCACTGACTGGAGTTTATCAAGAACTATTGCCAATCCAAATGCATATGGATCGAGAACAGACGATAGATTTGCACAAAGTCTAGCATTAGATGATAATATCTTAATAGCAGGTGTTTCTAGAGAAGATGCTCCAGGCTCAACTTCCTCCGGCGTAGCATATGTGTTTGACGTCTCAACTGGCAGCAGATTACACACATTCTACAATCCATCACCCAATTCAAGTGATGGTTTTGGCGGTAAGGTAGATATAAGTGGAAACTATGCTGTTGTCGGTGCTGTTGGCGACGACACTACTGGAAACAACTCTGGTAGAGCATATATCTATGATATAACCACAGGTGTTCTTACACATACATTGGAAAATCCAAATGATTATGGCACAACTGCTAGTGATGCATTTGGTTCCGCAGTTGCTATATCCAGCAACTATGCGATTGTTGGTGCTAGCGAAGAAGATATCGCTGGCAAGACTTCTACAGGCAGAGTTTATGTATTTGATGTAGCATCAGGAAGCCTTGTTCACACCTACGATAACCCAGCGTCAAACCCTGCTGACAGCGACCAGTTTGGTAAATCAGTATCTATAACTGATGGTTATGCGATTGCAGGACATACCGATAACTGGCCAGAAAAAGTATTCATTCTCAAACTTGGAAATATTCCAATCAGCACCACGTTGAATAGTATTGATACAGCCGAACTGGAAATAGATGCAACTGTCCTTGTGCCAACACTTGTATCTACTGTTGATACAACTGCATTAGAAGTTGCTGCAACTGATGCTGTTGAACAAACATTTGCATACACAGATACAGGTGTGTTTGCCAAAGCAGGTGCAACCAGCATCGAAACCACAAGTGGCAGCATTGACACAACAGCACTGATCATAACAGGTGTAGATGCAATAGCAAATACATTTGCATATGCAGACAGTGCTGTGTTTGTGAAACTGGGCGTAGACGAAACAGACAACACGTTTGACATAGTGGACACAACCACAGTGGAACTTGCTGCCACAGATGCAACAGAAATCACCAACACATTCAACCATCCGGCAGCACTTGAAATATCAGCAAGTTCGCCAGAGAGTGTCAGTGAAACATCCACAGGTGCATTGGAAGTTGTTGGCCAAGACAGCATTGAACAAACATTTGCATACACAGATACAGGTGTGTTTGCCAAAGCAGGCGCAACCAGTATTGAGGTAACCAGCGGCACTGTTGATACCACAGCATTGATCATAACAGGTGCAGATGCAATAGCAAATACATTTGCATATGCAGACAGTGCTGTATTTGCGAAACTGGTTGCAACTGATGAAGACATTGTATATGATATACAAGACACAACCAACTTGCAAGTTGCAGTTGACGATGTATATGAAAGAGCCGTTGCTGTTGATGACAGTGCAGATCTCGAAACCACAGCAAGCGACACACAGCGCAGCAGCGTAAGCAGAGTAACACAAGGTGCACTGGAAGTTGATGCCAATATACTATTGGGTATCACAGAAGCAAGTTTTGCACCACTGCAAATCGCAGGTGATGAACAACTGGGCAAGACATTTGTTTATCAAGACACAGGTGTGTTTAGAACCATTGATGCCAGCAGCACTGAAATATCCTACAACAGAGACTTCACAGGCGAGTTGGAGATTGCTGGTCAAGACAGCATCCAACAACTGTTCACCTATGATGATGTAGGTGTATTCCGTGCAGTAGCAGCATTTGACTTGGATACTGTGACAAGCATCACTGATACAACTGCACTTGAGATTTCAGCAAGCGATGTGTTCAGTCAAACAACCAGCAGAATCACACAAGGTGCGCTGGAAGTTGCAGTGGAAGGCCCGCATACATTTGCCATCAATAGATCATCAACTGCACCACTGGAGATAGCAGAAGACGGAACCATAAGTGTTGCATACGATTATGCCGACACAGGTGTGTTTGCCAAACTGGCCGCAGACGAAACTGCATTTACAACCAACAGAGACGCAATAGGTGAACTAGAGATTGCTGCACAAGAAGCCATTGTGCAGATATTCAACACAGAAGATGTTGCTGCACTTGGTGCACTGGTTGTGAGTGATCAACAGATTGTGTTTGTGTTTGACACAGTTACAGCAAACCTATTCTCTGTGCTGTCAGATCAAAGCAGCACACAAAACTTTGCAGCCGATCCTGCATTGAGCATAGACACTGATGCAACCAACAGCATTGCTTACACACAACCACAAGATACTATCGAAACTGTGATAGACAGCATCAGTGTTGTCAACAAAACGTTTGCATACGATGACACTGCTGAGTTTGGATTGCTTGGTGCATCAGACAGCGAAAACATATTCAACTTTGAGTATGTGGAGTTCAACACATTTGGTGCTACAGATGATGTAGATGTGGTATACAACTTTGGCAGCGAAGCACCTGCATTGGAAGCAGGCGACACCGCAACACAGAGCAGCACACGACAGTTTGCAGACGAAGTTGACTTTGTGACATTTGTTGCTGCATCAAGTGAGATACTGGTCAACATTGAAAACGAAGGCATACTAGGATTTGGTGTAACTGACGATGTTGACATTGTCTACAACTTCCAACCACAGGCGTTTATTGAAACTACTGCTACAGATGATATCACACAGAGTGTGAGTAGGCGCACCACAGCACCGTTGAAAGTAGGCGTCACCACCAATCAGTATTACTACACCAAGTTCAAGCAGATTTATGCAAATGACACCATTGAGTTTAGTCTCAAAGGCGACAGCAATGAAATGAAGGTATCAGGTGCTGTTGAAGTTACTGGTGCAGATAAACAAACCTGGATTGGTTAACTGTCTGTCTTTTTGTAAAAGAAATCAAACACCAACACACGGCGTGTTCTAGGAACTGGATATACTCCGTGCCACAACTGACAGTCCATAATCCATATCGTACCAGCAGTGCTGGATCTTGATATGTAAGAATTGTCCATCAATCCATAGAAGCAGCCTTCTTCGTCTGCGCCACCGGTGCTGTTGCGCATTGTATCATAACAAACAATAACACTGCCAATGCCTTGACCGGTTTCCAACAGTTGCTTGTTGTAGTTGTCTGCACTGTCTCGCAAATGGGTGTGCAAAGTATTATAACCACCTCGGCGATATTCAACCAGCCAAGCAACATCAATGCTGTCAAACTCCAGCATCATGTTGCTTTTGTCAAATGCTTCATTGATTTTGTTTTTCAAGTCTTGTTCCAACAACTGGGAGACTTCAAACACTTGCTGTCTTCCGTTGAAGGTGCTGGTATCTATGCCCCTGTCAACTGTGGGATGCCGGTCCGTGAAAATGTGTTCGTAGGTTTTGTAGTTTTCAAAAACAGATTCTATTAAGAAGTTACTGTCTGTTTGCACTGCCAATGTCATGTAGTTCCCAATCCCATTCGTCTTCAGGATTTCCCAACGTCTTTACAATAGCATCTTCGGTTTTTGATGTGAAGTTGCAGTTGTAACTGATGATGGTTTTTCTTCCTGATGTGTTGTTCGGTGCACTTCTATGATACACCTGCGCAGGAAATGTAATCACATCTCCTTCTTTGAGTTGTATTTCTTTGAATTTGGTTTTTGTAGTGATGTCAAAGAACTCAGTGGCCATGCCATCTGGGCATTCCACTAGATATATTGAACTGTAGTTGGTGTGATTATGCACATGCCAGCCGTGATAGTCGGTGGCAAAATACTGCTGAAACCACATTGCATCATACATTCCATTGTCTGCCAACAGTTCATTTTGCACTTCTTCAACCAATGGTTTTGCAAACTCTTTGAATGCAGCAGTCCATTCTCTAGGACGCATTGCATACCGCCAATCACTGATAGTAATCTGTTCACCCGGACTGTCTATGGTATCAAACTCGCTTTTTTCAAACGATTCCAACAGTGCAGCCTTGCGTGTTTCGTGCTCGGGCATCTGTTGAATAAAATAATAGTTGGGGATTGTTCCTTTAATCATGTCGATCCTCTTGTGTATTAGTTTCATTATAGCACAATACAACTGTGTGTCAAACAAAATATTGGTGTTAAATCTTACACCGCTTCGTATGGCATCAAACGACACGTCATACGGCCCCGTATGACATGGGTAAAATAAAATATTTGATAAATGTTTTTCAGTATACGTGCTAAAGATTACCCCCCGCCTAGTGGAACTAAACGAGGGGCTTTGTAAAATGTTCTTATTAAAAGGGCTATGCCCTACTAGTTAAAAATACTTTTTGTTATACTTTATTTATTCTTATTAGCATTGCCACTTACAAATTCATAGAACTTGTTGGCTGTTTCAAGCACTTGTTCAGCAC